>Ga0196965_1000507_pt1 | contig 22389 bp, 20 predicted proteins | sample S1_20metaG_FD_148668 | JGI IMG/M metagenome (GOLD analysis project Ga0196965, IMG submission 148668) | Soil microbial communities from Anza Borrego desert, Southern California, United States - S1_20 | ecosystem: Environmental > Terrestrial > Soil > Desert | place: USA: California | collected... | reverse complement strand
TCAAGATGTTGTGGCGGTTGTTCAATATCCGATAACGCATAGATTAGTATACTCCCATTATCGAAGGTAAGGGCGAGATAGTGTTTATCATTCAAATAAAAGAAATGGTGCAGACGTAACTGAGCGGGAGCCACAAGCTGTTTGGTAAATACCGTTTTGTTGTTGAGCAGGCAAACGAGTTTCCCGTCATTGCCAAGCAAATACATCAGCCCGTTTACATTGCTAATTCCCGCTACGTCTTTCAACCATTCTGAAGAAAGTTCTTTTATGCCGATGGGAATAAAAGTGTCCTGATCTGGATCATACCGGTTAATACCCTGACCAAGCACACTTACCCAAAGCAATGAGTCAGCACCAAGACAGGCCCGCATGTTGTTTTCAATAACCGGGATGGTATTAAGATCAGAAAGGTAATGGGTAAAAGAGTCGGTATCGCGGTTGTACTTGTTAATGCCTTTATGCGTGATGATCCAAAGATTACCATTTTTGTCCTCCAGGAAATTTCGGATAATGTTATTACTGATTGATCCTTTACTGAACGATTCAGGCTTATAAACTTTAATGGTACTTCCATCATACCGGTTTAGCCCATCCCAGCTCCCAAACCAGGTGTAGTCATACTGATCCATGTATATACAAGTGATGGCACTATTGGATAATCCGTCCTTTTTTCCGATGTGCTGATAGGGCAAAGAGCTGATCGTGTCGGCAGTGGGCAGGGAGAGCAGAAGCGAAAGCAGAATTACAGAACTCATTGGTCTTGAAGTTATTCGGTTCTTTTACAAACCTAGGCAATCCTGCCCAGGCATTCCTAAGAAAGTTGTCCTCTCTGTCCTTTTATGTCCTCTACGTTCTTTATTTCTCTAAAAAACGAACCCGGCGAACGAAATAAAAAATCTGGCGGACTGGAAAAGTGGCAAATAATCGAACATTGCAAACGATTCCATATGGTAATTATAACCAAAATAGCGTAAATGGACATTGCCAAACGATTTCTGAATAATCCGATTTTAAAGCCATCTGACCTTAAGCCCAGCATGCAGGGCATGAAGATCGAATGTCTGCTTAACCCCGGAGCTTTTACCTTTGAAAATAAAACCTGGTTATTGCTTCGCGTGGCCGAGATGCCGGAACAACAGGAAGGAAAAGTCAGTTTTCCGATCTACAATGAACATGGAAATGTAGAGATCCTCACTTTTGATAAGGCAGATCCGCTTCTTGATTTTACAGATCCCCGGGTGATTTCCTATAAAGGAAAAGATTATCTCACCACCTTATCGCATTTGCGACTGGTTTGCAGTGATGATGGTGTAACCTTCACGGAGCCAGAAGGATATACACCCATCTTTGGGAACGGCGAGTATGAATCTTACGGTATAGAAGATTGCCGGGTAATTAATATTGATGGAATTTATAATCTCACCTATACCCAGGTTTCTTCTTATGGAGTGGGCGTTGGGCTTATGCAGACCCGCAATTGGAAAGAGTTGGATAGACGCGGAATGATCTTTTCTCCGCATAATAAAGACTGCGCCATTTTTGAAGAGAAAATAAACGGTAAATATTACGCTTTACATCGTCCCAGCAGCCCGCAACTGGGCGGAAATTACATCTGGCTCGCGGAGTCCCCCGACCTTTTACATTGGGGAAACCATACCTGCATTGCAACCTCACGAAAAGGTATGTGGGATAGTGCGCGGGTAGGAGCAGGTGCCGCACCGATTAAAACACCAGAAGGCTGGCTTGAAATATACCACGGAGCAAACGAAGATCACCGCTATTGCCTGGGGGCGTTGCTACTCGATCTGGACGATCCGTCAAAAGTACTGGCAAGGAGTGAACAGCCTCTTGTTGAACCTACTGCTTCGTATGAACTGACTGGATTTTTTGGAAATGTAGTTTTCACCAACGGACATATTGTGGAAGGTGATACCATTCGCATGTACTATGGTGCAAGTGACGAAGTGATCTGTATGGCTCAATTATCTGTTCAGGAAATTTTAGGAAACCTCAATCGCTGATTATGATAAAAGAAACAACAACAGAAATGGACGTTACTGAAAATTTTAATGGATCAGCAAAAGAGGGAGCGCCAATGCCCAAAGTTTCTTTGTGGAAAAGACCTTTTACTGAATTTAATTTTTTCATGACCATGCCGCGCGACATGCGTGTATTGCTGATCACCAATCTTATTTATGCTTTTGTACTTCCTGTCATTGATATCTTTGTCGGTGCATACATCATGCGAACTTCGAACGATCCGAAGATTGTAGTGATTTATCAGCTTACTGTATATACAGGTATACCGATAACGTTTTTAATTAATGGATTCCTGCTCAACAAGATTAAGATAGCTCACCTGTATAGTTTTGGAATGTTATTAAGCGGACTTTCCATGCTGGTGATGATGAGCCTTGAAAATCTGTCAGCAACAGGGGTTGGTATTGCAGGAATTTTAATGGGATGTTCGTTTGGATTCTTCTGGGCAAACCGGGATTATCTTGCTTTGGACACGACCAACGACTCCAACAGAAATTATTACTATGGACTGGAAACGTTTTTTTATACCATTACTTTTATTCTCGTTCCGTTTTTTGTAGGCGCTTTTTTAGCCAGATCGGAAGCAGGTGCATGGTTTGATGGAAAAATGAATGTTGCCTATCAGGTAGTGACGGGATTTGTCTTTCTGCTAACAATTTTATCCAGTGTAGTAATACATCAGGAGAAATTTAAAAACCCGATTCAAAAAAAATTCCTGTATTTAAAATTTCATTCCCTATGGAATAAAATGCTTGTGCTTGCAGGATTAAAAGGGCTTGCGCAAGGTTATCTTGTTACAGCGCCTGCCATATTAATAATGACGCTGGTAGGCAACGAAGGTTCCCTTGGAACAGTTCAGGCCGTAAGTGGTATCGTCACAGCATTTATGTTGTACGGCCTGGGGCGGTTTACCAAACCGCATCATCGCATCTACATTCTTTCAGCAGGACTTTTCATTTTTTTGGTAGGTACGCTGATTAATAGTCTTTTGTTTTCTGCCATAGGTGTAATCGTATTCGTCTTATGTAAAGTATTGTTTCAGCCTTTACACGATATAGCTTACTTTCCGATTCAAATGCGTGTGATTGACGTCGTATCAAAAATTGAAAAAAGGAATGAGTTTGCCTATATCTTTAATCATGAGTTTGGCTTGTACGTTGGTCGATTCTTGGGGCTGGGCCTGTTTATTGTTCTAGCTACTTATGTTTCCCGGACCTTTGCCTTAAAATATTCTCTTGTTGTTATTGCCGTGTTACAGATTGCCTCTATTCCGTTGGCAAAACATATCATTAATCAATCAAATAGACTAAGCAAATGAAGATTCTGAATGTGTATATGGTGTTGATGATAGTGATGATAGCGTGCAATAAGCCGCAAGCACCCGTGGAGCAACTTGCTATCGATAGGGTTAACCTTATGCCCGATCAACCCGATCCTTATAAAATGCTAGACTGGAAGGAAAAAGCTTTTCACTATGATCAATATGTTTTTAACTGGTCTTTAAACGGCGAACTTCTTCCGTTTATTTGGCTTGACAGTACAAACCGGAATTTTAATCAAACCACATTCGGATTATTTACTGTGATTGGAGATGTGCGACAAGGGCCAAAGGGGAATAAAGAATTTCATGAAGCACTGAATTCAATGGGTGCGATACTTTCTGCCGGACTGATGGGGATCGATAAAACCAACCAGGATGGATTCAACTATGTGAAGATGATTCAGAATTATTTTAATAGTGAGAACGGATGGAATATCATGATGAACAACACACATCCGTCTGTTGCTTTGATGGGTGGAGGTTATGGTAGAGACTGGTGGTACGACGTATTTCCGAATGTGTTGTATTATGCGGTATGTGATTTATATCCAGGTGTCGCAAAAGCAGATAGCCTACAACTCCTGATTGCTGAACAATTTTATCTGGCCGATTCGGTGCTCAACGGAAATTATGATTATTCCTTTTTTGATTACAGTAAAATGCAGGGAGTCGTAAACAACATACCGAAGCAGCAAGATGCCGCCGCAGGACACGCCTATGTTTTATTAAGTGCCTATGAAAAATTTGGCGACGAGCGCTACCTGCGTGGAGCCAAGTCTGCCATGGACGCTTATGCAAGTCAGCCCGAAAGCAGATTTTACGAAGTGTTGATGCCCTTTGGCGCATTGGTCGGCGCGAAACTAAATGCCACGCATGGAACAAATTACGACATACAAAAATTTTTAAACTGGACCTTTGATGGTTGCAAAGCAAAAGACGGGAGAACAGGGTGGGGAGTTATCGCAGAACGTTGGGGAGACTATGATGTGCATGGGCTACAGGGAAGCATTACCGATGGGGGAGGTTATGCGTTCCTAATGAATTCATTTGATATGGCGTGGCCACTGGTGCCTATGGTGAAATATGATAACCGGTATGCAACGGCCATTGGTAAATGGATGTTAAACGTGGCCAACGCAGCACGGCTTTTTTATCCCTATGAAATAGATGACACTCACCAGTGGTTACCTGAAAAGAAGGATATTACAAAAAACGTAATTGCGTATGAAGGACTTCGCAAAGCAGATGATTATGGCAAGGAAGCACTTAAAAATATTTCACCGGTTTCGTTAGGTGATGGGCCAAAGTGGGTAGAAGGGCAGCCGCAGGAAAGTATGTTTAGTTTATACAGTTCATCTCAGGTAGGCATTTTTGGTTCTATCATACAGAAAACAAATGTTGAAAAAATACTTCAGCTAAACTGCAATGCAACTGATTTCTATGGTGCTAATGAGTTTCCTACCTACCTGTATTACAATCCTTATGACGAATCACACCAGGTGAATTTTGCCATGACTCAGGATGGTTCCTTTGATCTGTATGACGCCCTCACACATGAATATCTTGTAAAAAACACAACTGACGGCGTTGCTTTCAGTATGGCGGCTAAGTCAGCACGATTGATTATAGTTCTTCCCACTGGAAGTAAAATTGACTATGACGAAGCTTCACTCCGCGTGGACAACAAAATTGTAACGTATCTGTCAACTAAGTAAAATGAATAAAAGCGTATGAAAAAATGCTTTACATTATTTCTGGCAACGTTTGTCGCTGTTGCTTTTGCAAATGCCCAAACGGTATTGCAGGGTCAGGTCAACGATGCACATGGTGAGCCTGTTATAGGCGCAAGTGTTTACCTCAAAGGCTCAACCCTGGGAACGACAACTACCATAGATGGTACATTTGAATTAGCGGTTGAAAGCATTCCTGAAAATGACATTCTTGTCTTCTCTATCATTGGTTACATCCCGCAAGAATTTGTGATCGGAAAACGAACGCGCTTTGATGTTGTGATGCAGGAAGATATAACAACACTTTCCGAAATCGTAGTGACGGGATATACTACCCAGGAGAAGGAAAAAATAACAGGTGCTGTGAGTACCGTAAATGCCGAAACGTTGAACAAATTACCGGTGGCATCGATTGACCAGGCCCTTCAAGGCAGGGCTGCGGGCGTTGTTGTTTCACAAAATACCGGCGCACCAGGTGAAGGTGTTTCAGTTAGAATAAGGGGCGTTGGGTCTATCAACAGTGGTAATGCGCCATTATATATTGTTGATGGAATCCCTACTTTGGATATCACCTCTGTCTCCATGCAAGATGTGGATAATATAAGTATTCTGCGGGATGCCAGTGCAACGGCATTGTATGGCGCCAGAGCAACGAATGGTGTAGTGATCATTACTACTAAATCCGGAGCAGATGGAGCGTCAAAAATTCAGGTTAACAGCCAGGTTGGATTTCAACAACCCTCCCGGCTAATAAAGATGGCCAACACAGCACAGTATCGTAGTATCTATAATGAAGCTACAATTGCTGACAACGCGACGAAACCCAACCCGCTTTTCCACAGGCCATTGATTACCGATGAAATAGCAGCCACACTTTCGGATGTTGATCATGTCGATGCCATTTTACAAAGTGGTGTTTTACAAACCCATTCACTCTCCATTTCAGGGGGTGATGCAAAAACGAAATATTTTATATCCGGTAATTACTTTGGACAGGAAGGGCTGATCAAAAGCAGTAATTACACGCGGATCACAGGTCGTGCTAATGTAGATTCACAAATTAAAGATTGGTTGAAGGTAGGCGTTAATCTGAACGTATCCAGGGCGAAGACAGATTTGATTGGGAGTTCCGGTGATGGGGCAGGGGGAAACGGTGGAAGTGTGATCCGTTATGCATTTTTCAGAACACCAGGCATTCCCGTATATGATGCACAAGGTGAGTTTACTGACATGCCGGAGTATTACCGCCAACTGGGTGATGGATATAACCCTGTGGGCATGCTTGCCTACAATCAAAATGAATTAGCGCAGGATCGCTTGTTCGGAAAATTCTTTATTGAAATAGAACCACTAAAAGATTTAAAGTTTACTTCCAATATGGGTGTCGATGTGCTCAATTCAAATCAACGCAGGTTTGACCGCACGTGGGGAACGGGTAACAGAATAAACAATATTAACCGCCTTCTTGTAAATGACTTCAGAACACAGGACGTTACCTTCAGTAATTTCCTGACGTATACAAAACTAATCGGAGACCACACACTCAGTTTTTTACTGGGCACAGAATCCATCAAAACAGACCGGGCCTACTTCAGTGGAACACAAAAAGATTTTCCTGATCAGGACGGAAGTCTAGTTTTCTTAGGTAATGGATTGGGTATAATGGAAAATAGTGAAGCGAAATCAGGAAGTGCACTCGCGTCATTTTATGGTAAAGTGGATTATGACTATGCAAACGGAAAATACATTGCTTCAGCTACATTAAGAAGAGATGGATCATCGCGGTTCGGACCTGACAACCGGTGGGGAACATTCTATGCCGGTTCACTTGGTTGGCGGCTTGACAAAGAGAATTTCCTGATGGATAATGATGTTTTTGATTTGATCAAGTTACGGGTTGGCTATGGTTCTATAGGCAATCAGGAAATAGGAGATTACCGGTATACCGATCAAATCCAAGGTGGATATAACTATGCCTTAGGTGGTATACGAACATTCGGCTATGCCGTAAACTTATTGGGAAACTCCGAATTGAAATGGGAGAGTAGTCAGCAATTCAATGCGGGTATAGACCTCGCCATTGCAGGCAAGTGGACCTTGTCATTCGATTTCTTCAATAAAATTACATCCGATCTCCTCGTGGCAAGACCTTTACCGACTTCGTCTGGCACTGCAGTGCCTCCAATTGTAAATGATGGTGAAATACTGAATCGCGGATTTGAACTGGCTGTAGCTTATTCAAATCAGATTGGAGATTTTAAATATTCGATAGCTGCCAATGCGGCAACATTACACAATGAAGTGCTAGCACTAAAAAGTCCCATACGGCAAGGGCTGGTAGGATCTGACTTCTTAACTTTTACCGAAGTGGGGCATCCAGTTGGTTCTTTCTATTTGTATGAGATGGAAGGGATATTCCAGGATGAAGCGGAAATATTTACCAGTGCGCTTCCGGTTAAGGTAGTAAAACCGGGCGATGTGAAATACAAAGATCAAGATGAAAACGGAACCATAAATGCTGACGACAGAAAACATGTTGGAAGTGCTATTCCAAAAATCACGGCTGCCCTTACCGTAAATTTAAATTATAAGAATTTTGATTTATCCATGTTTTTTCAGGGAGCCTATGGTCATAAAATATTCTCTGTTCTGAATCGTGATATAGAAGGTTTTTACAGGGGCTTTAATGTTACAGAACGTTATTATAATAATCATTGGACAGGCCCGGGCACTACCAACCAATTCCCGAGGGCATCATGGGATGCCAGCGGAAATAATAATATCGTGTACTCCGATCGATTCTTAGAAGATGGATCATATACCCGATTAAAGAACCTACAGGTCGGATATACATTTCCAAGATCATTATTGGATAATTACGGATTCTCCAGTGTACGGATTTACTTCTCCGGAACAAATTTGCTCACCTTCACTAAGTATCATGGTCTGGATCCTGAAATGACCGTAAGCGATAATGCATCCGGAGGCGGCGATAAAGCCAGTGGAATCGACTGGGGTACATACCCTTCAGCAAGGTCATATAACATTGGTGTAAATCTTACCTTTTAACGTGCAGAAATTATGAAAAGAAGACATACAATATTTTTCATGTGGCTGGCATTAGGGATAAGTGCTTGCTCAGATTTTTTGAATGAGGAACTGGAAGGGACTTATTCAAATGACACATTTTATAAAACCGAAACGCACGCCACATTGGCTTTAACAGGTGTGTACAATATGGCGGCATTCAACGCTACGAATAATGTACTCTGGGTATTTGGCGATGTCGCTTCCGATGACGCCATACGCGGAGGTAAGCCGGGTGATGAGATCGACATTGATTACATAAATGATTTTAACTATATAAGCTCCAACGTTAATCTTGACCGGATATGGAAGCAAAATTACGAGGGAATTACACGGGCGAATTATCTTCTATACTATGGTCCGGATATCCAAATGGATACGAAAACAAAAAACCGAATACTTGGAGAAGCCAAATTCTTAAGGGCTTACTTCTACTTTAATCTGGTTAATATTTTCGGCGATATACCATTAAAATTAAATCCTCCCATTAATCAAAGTGAGATATATAAAGCACGTTCTCCTGTTGCCACCGTATATCAGCAGATTGAACAGGATCTGAAAGATGCTAAATCAGTTTTAGAAAAAAGTTATACAGGAGCGAATGTCGGTCGGGCAACCAAGGGTGCTGCCTGGGGTCTACTGGCTAAAACCTATCTCTATCAGCAAAAGTGGACCGAGGCACTCGAAGCCATTTATTCCGTAGATCAATTAGGACTTTACAGTCTTGAGCCAGTATATAAAAATAGTTTTTTAGACTCCACACAAAACAACAGTGAGTCGATATTCGAGATACAACATACATCAGGCCAATTGGGCGTTGGTAGTTATTTAAGCCAGTATTTTACGCCTGTAGAATATAATGGTTATGCATTCAATGCACCTACTGAAGACTTCGTTAATGAATTTGAAACAGCAATTGATCCTGCTGTAATTGATCCACGGCTTGACTATACGGTGGGGCGTGAAGGACAAACCTGGATCAACGGAGAACTTTATAAACCAGATTGGTCCTCAAGTGGCTATTTGCAAAAGAAGCATATTCAGCCCTTGCGTGCCGGACAGGTAAATAATGATGCAGCGCTTAATTACGTATACCTGCGTTACGCTGATATTTTGTTAATGAAGGCCGAAGTTTTAAATGAGCTTGATCGGCCGGATGACGCATTAGTGCCGCTTAATGCAGTGCGCAAACGCGCGCGAGAAAGTTACTTGTATGATGTTGATTTGCCAGGCTATGGTGCAATACCAGAAGGATTGTTGGAGGATATCGAGCCAGGTAATAAAACGCAAATCGGTGAAGCCATACGCCATGAGCGCCGGGTAGAGCTGGGATTTGAATTCCATCGATTCTTTGACCTGATGCGTTATGGTCAGGCTGCGGCAGAAGAAGCCTTGGAGGAAACGGATTTCTCGTATTCAACGCATCGTTATTTTTTAATACCGCAGTCAGAGATCGACACAAACCCGTCCATCAACAATTAAAATTTTAAACACCTATAAATTCTTTACTCTTAAATTAATGATTATGAAAACAAGTCGATTTAAATTATGGCTTATGATATCAGCGCTGTTATCAGCGGGGCTGATTGCATCTTGTTCCGATGATGATTCGAAGGATCCGGTTGTAGCCGACAAAGCTGCGCTGATGGAAAAAATTGATGAAGCAGAAGAACTGATGTCAACTACAGAAGAAGGAACGCTGGAAGGCCAATTCCTGGCAGGTTCTAAGACAACACTTCAAACTGCCATTGATGCGGCTCAAGACGTTGTGGATAATGAAAAATCAACACAAGCCCAGGTAAACAGTGCTACCGTTAATTTACAAACCGCGATGGATACCTATAACGGTCAGCTGATAGCACCGATTGATGAGGCTAACCTGGTTGGCCGTTGGAGGTTTGATGAAGGTACAGGTACGGTAGCCAACGATGATACGGAGAACGAATTTAATGGAACATTTAAAACTGGTCACGAAACATGGGGCGCAGGAGTTCCCGAATGGACTACCGATCGATTTGGTGATGCAGGAAAAGCAATCAGTTTTAACAATGGTGCAAATATAGAAGTGCCGTATAACACTGCGCTTAATCCTACGACTGCAATCTCTATTTCAGTTTGGTTAAAGGCAGATGAAGTGCGCGCGGATAACAGGTTCCTTGGCTTACATTCATGGGTAGGGTATAAATTCCAACTACAAAATCTTAATCATGCTTTCTTCAGTGTAGGACATTCCGGAGGTACATATGATAAGGATGGACAAGTACCGCTACCGTTAGATGAGTGGCATCACCTTGTAGCAACTTCAGGTGGCGGTTCCACCATTATCTACCTCGATGGTGTAGCGATTGAAGCCTCTACCTATAACGATACACCGAACCCTCCGGTATCTATAGCTGCTAATCCTTATAACCTCGTGTTTGGTCAGGATTTTCCTACGGATAAATATGCTGAGACTACCACAAATTTTGATACTGATAAGATCATTCCTTTAGAATGGGGTGGTTATTTCCATGGTTCACTTGATGAAATAAGGATATACAAATCTGCGCTCACTGCTGCACAGGTGCTTAGTATTTATAATTCGGAAAAACCTTAATGCCCAATCTGTATAAGGCCATATCACCCTGAAGAACTTCAGGGTGATTGTCCTTCTTATCGCTTGGAGTCATTAAATATTTTGTTATCGTTAATCTAAGCATAGTCGAACGAAATCTTATACGAAGGAAATAAAGAACTACCATAAGAAGTATGCTTCAATGGATAGGTAAGTGCAGGCGACAATGGTGTGATACTTTAGAAGGTTTATTTTAAACGAGGTGTGAATGACAAAATATTTTACTGCTCTTTTTTTAAGTATTCTTTTTTCTTTACCGGCAGTTGCTCAGCCCGGACAGCACGAAATCCAGCGAGTATCGCAGATGCCAGATCTTCCCGTACCTTACGACATGCGGAACTGGAAAGAAGTTGCATTAAAATATGATGAACTTGTTTTTTCAACAACAGCGTCGGGCCAGTATTTTCCGTTAATCAATCTAAAACCAACGGGGATAAACTACCCGGAAATCTCTCCTGTACTTTTACAAACTTATGTAGGCACAACCAGTAACAATCAGGCGGAAGCCATTAATATAATGCCAGCCATCATTGGCGCATCCCTGGTCGACCTGGATAAATCAAATCAAATGGGCTATAACTGGGTAGAGAAAACCAAGGATTTTTTTAACAAAACAAATGGTCAGCAGGTTTACCTGAATGGATACTCGGCAACCAGTGGTGGAGATTGGTGGTATGACATCATGCCGAATATTTTTTTCTATCAACTCTATAAACAATATCCTCACATCGCGGATTTCAACACGCAATTTGTTTCGGTGGCTGATCGATGGTTGGACGCAGTGCATGCTATGGGCGGTTCTACAATACCCTGGACTTTGCCGCAAATGAACTACCGCGCCTGGAATTTAATGACCATGACAGGCAATGCAGAAGGAGTAAAAGAACCCGAAGCTGCAGGTGGAATAGGTTGGTTACTATATCATGCCTACCTGGAAACAGGTGAAAAAAAATATCTGGAAGGAGCACAGATGTCAATCGGATATCTATCTGCATTGACCGCTAATCCTTCCTATGAATTACAACTTCCTTACGGCGCTTTTATTGCTGCGAAAATGAATGCAGAGTTGGGTACAACGTATGATGTTCCTAAACTTATTAACTGGTGTTTCAACCGCGGTCCATTGCGTGGGTGGGGTTCCATAACAGGAACATGGAACGGAATTGATGTGGATGGTCTTATAGGCGAAGCAAATGATGCGGGAAATGATTATGCCTTTGCCATGAATGGATTTCAACAAATCGCTGCATTGGTGCCGCTTATAAAATACGACAAACGCTTTGCCCGTGATCTCGCTAAGTGGGCTTTGAATGTGGCTAATGCAAGTCGTTTATTTTATCCGCAGTATCTTCCTTCCGGAAGTCAGGATGATTTTGCCTGGAGTATGGCCAACGATCCAGATGGCGTTATTGCCTATGAGGCGATAAAAGAAACGTGGGAGGGAAAACCATTATATGGCACAGGTGATGCAAAGCGAAATGGCTGGGCCCAAACCAATTTGGCCTTATACGGATCATCACACGTCGGTTATCTCGCGGCTGTGGTTGAGCCTACTGATGTTGAGGGTATCTTGTTACTCGATCTTAACAAAACTGATTTTTTCAAAGAAGATGGATATCCCTCGTATGTGCTTTATAATCCGCACACAGAAAACAAATCCGTTACACTGACATTACCGTCCGGAACACATGATATCTATGATGCTATTAGTGAAACGATTATTGCTTCGGCTGTAAGTGGCAATACTATACTTGACGTCAAATCGGATGAAGCGTTGTTGTTGGTGTATATTCCTGCAGCTTCAGCTTTAACAGTTACAGACAACAGGCTTTATGTGGGTGACGAAATCATCGATTATCATTATGGATATGACTTTACCGGTTCCTTACGTATTAAGTCATTGGCGGCAGCGCATACGTTGGTTGAATTTAACCAGCAAGTGCCGGTTTATACCACGCTTGAAAATGTTGCCGGACAAGTAACGTATAACTGGAAAGCGAATGAGGTTCAACTTGAAACCACTACGGATAATACCTTCACATGGACTGTTCCCGAAATAGCGGGCAGGGTAGTATTGTATTTGCAAATTGAATCGGATGAAAAAACGGCATACGATAGTATTGTATTCCAAGTGGTCGAGAATATTCCGCATGCACCTGTGATCAATGCCATTACCTCCGACGCGCGTTGGTATGCAACAGGCACGCAGGTTGAATTAACATGTAACGCTTCCGACGATGATGACACACCGGAAGAATTGAGCTATCATTGGACAATACCGGGCGGAACAATTATACATCAGGATGGAGCGATTCTTACCTGGCAGTCACCTGATGCTGAAGGAGCTTATGACATCAGGTGTGATGTCACCGATCAGGATAACCTTACGACATCGGCTCAAAAATTGATTCTTATAAAACAGCTGGCTTCGGCAGCAACACCACCATTCGCCTATTATCCATTGGATGGAGACGTAAATGATTATAGTGGAAATAATCGCCATGCGATAATGTCGGGTGTAGATGCAACACAAGATGCTCGGGGAGAAGCAGGCAAAGCTTACCTGTTTAATTCCGGAAGCGACATCATTTATGTGGCTAATTCTTCAACACTTAATTTTCAGGATAAGATCACCGCGTCTTTTTGGATAACGCTAAACAGCTTAACAGAAGAGTCTTTCATACTTTCACATGGAAGCTGGGAACAGCGATGGAAAGTTTCCGTAACACCAACAGCACGATTGCGCTGGACAGTGAAAACCAATAATGGCACAGAAGATCTTGATAGCTCCTTTCCGTTGCAATTGAATCAGTTCTATCATTTCACTGTAGTGTATTCCGGATATACGCTGGAACTTTATGCCAATAGCGAACTGGATAACTTTAAATCACATTCCGGACAAATGGGAACAACTTCAAATGCATTAACCTTTGGCAGGAAGGATCAGGGTGAATCAAACTATGCGTTGAAGGGTACGTTGGATGAAGTCAGAATTTATAACGCTGTGCTTGATCCCAATGAGATTAGTAAGCTGAAAACACAGTGGCAGACAGTTACTGAGATTGAAAAATCCCTGCAGCCCATCCGTATTTATCCGAATCCTTCGCAAGGTGAATTTTTTATAGCAGGACTTGATGCGGCGTCAGACACAGAGCTTACTGTGGTAGACGTAAATGGACGAGATCATAGGTTAAGTACAATTCAGACCGATGATCACCTTCACGTAATCATTGATAAGCCAGTCGCGGGTTTGATGATTTTAAAAATTCAAACTGCGCATGGCGTCCAGTACAAAAAACTAGTCCTAAAATAAAAACACCACTTTATTGAGTTTCCAGTCTATTATTGAAGTGTCAGGATTTGTTCGGAATGTTTGGAACCCGCTTCCTGATTGTCAGTGTGTTTATTTATTCGAGTAACAATCTTTTCTGAATTGGACGGTAAAATTTCGTTTAAATTATTTGACTCCTACGGCAGATCGAAGTGGCTATTTGCCGATACAAAGCGCTCAAATTTTTTCGGAATCGGGTGATCTGTCTGTTTCGATTGAGGTACTATGGCTTCCTCCGCGGAGCCAACCATAAAACCGCTGACCCTGAACAAGATTCTCCGTTCATAGCGTACCCATAAGCACCGCTCCGATAACCTCAATTAACGAACATATCGAAACATCATGTTCGCGGGATAGTATTCGTTAGCCAAACCGTAAACACCGAAAGAAGACTCCTTAGGTATCGAAGACATTTACATGCGTGACGAATTCGTTTCGATATGTTTTGCAAAGGGTTGATCATAGTAACGTTTGCCTGTAGCTTTGTACAACGCATTTGCAACAGCTGCAAACACAGGAGGGAAGAGCGGCTCTCCAAGTCCTGTAGGCTCTTCCTCATTCTTTACAAAATGGACTTCGATTTTCTTTGGTGATTCCTTCTGGCGAATCATTTTATATTGGTGGAAATTATTCTTTTCAGGAACGCCATCTTTGAATGTGAGTTCTCCAAACAAAGCATTTCCAATTCCATCAATGATTCCACCTTCGCCCATATTACCGAATTTAGTTCCGACCAGGTTAAGGTGATCGCGTAACACCCATAACACCCATGTCTTTGGATCGACATCTACCGTCTGTTTCGTTCCGTTAACATTAAGGTTGATGTTGCCATTGATGAGCGTTTAAGTTATTAAAGTTAAAAATTAATTATTCATCTGTCCACGCTTTCATATATGATTGGGATCTTTTTCGAGTATTTTCGTAAAATAAGTGTAAAACAGTTCGTCCTCGAAAAAAAAACGAATCCGTGAAACGGTAAACGCAATGCGGAAATAACTTAAACGACACGATACCAAATGATGTCAATATCGTCTAATCAAATTGAAATCAGAATGGCCGAAGAATCGGATCTCGATTGGATATTAAAGCTTTTTCAGGATTGTATTTTAACCGTTTGCCGTGAGGACTACTCGCAAGCACAGTTAATTGCATGGACTTCCGCTGCGGCTAACATGCGAAGGTGGAAAGACAAAATTCAATCCCAATACTTTATAGTTGCGCACATTAATAAAAAGCTTGTCGGATTTGGGGCCTTGGAGAATAAGAATGTGATTGACCTTCTTTACGTACATAAAAATTGTCAAAGGGCAGGAGTCGGCAGCAAGCTATTTGAGCATTTAGTATCAACAGCTCAACGCCAGGGAATTGATGTATTGAAAGCTCAGGTAAGTAAAACAGCAAGACCATTTTTTGAGTCTAAGGGATTTGCAATTGTCCATGAACAGTCAAAACAAATAGACGCGACCGCACTTCAAAATTATCAAATGGAAAAGCGTTTTGATTAACACCATGTGTGGGTAAAAGTCTGGGCTCTGGTAGATTATCCAATCTTATCCTCAGAAAGATTTTGAGAATGATCACAATGTAAAGAAGAAAGTGCTGTTGTCGTCCATGCAGACGAGCATTGGAGGGCATGTATGGCGTTTGTTGACATTAGATCTATGCTGATTGAAATCTCTACAGGCCTTGAGCTTTTCGATAAACACTGGGAGATTCTCCACACTGTGCCTGGAACGATTTTGAAAAATGACTTATGTCGCTATAACCAAGTTGATCGGCGATTTGACTAATACTATCGTTACTAATGCGGAGTAATTCTTTCGCGCGTTCAATTTTGCGCCTTCGAATATAATGGCCTGGGGGTTCTTTATATATTTTACTGAATTCCGTTTTAAAAGATGTTACACTAAGCCCCGATAATTCGGCTAACTCATCGATGGATAAATTGTCGAAAATATGGGCGTTGACAACATCCGAAACGGTAACGGATTTTCGCGTAAAGAGCGCAGAAATCAGTTCATGAACCGTCTTTGCGTGACTGGATTGAATAAGCAATAGAATCAATTCCTTAATCTTCAGAATTAAGATATCATCTGTCACGATATGGGAGTTATCGAAGTAAAAAACCAAGCTCTCAATGAAACGATCCATTACGGAGTCGCTGACAGTTTTTACGGGAAGGCTAAAGTTTGTATCGGTTCTTACGAATGATGGAATCTCATTGCGAAAAATTTCCTGTAACAACGCTGGGTATAAATGAATAGCAAAAATCTCCGTGGAAATTCCGGTTTGAACGTTGCCGAAATCGGCAAAATAATTTCCGCAATTCAAAGCGATACCATCTTTTGAAATAAGCTGGGTGCTGGAGTCTGATCCTTTTATGATTGCATTACCCTGCCGGAGAAAAATGTAGCACGCTTCATTGTGAAACTCTACTGCAATTCGGCCTGGATTTTTTATTGACAGGTTTTCAATAATGCATTTGCCTCTTAGGTCGAAATGTTTTCTGCTGATTATCACTGATGTTATTTCAATGTTGCAATATATTTCTTTAAACGATCAAAAGTATTTAATGGTCCCTGAACAAGAAATAAATTTGCGATACTGCCTGGGATGTTACCTTTAGGATCGCCCTCGAACTCGTGTTCAACTTGTGTGAGGTCCTGATTGACTGGTGAAATTCTCCAGCTTCCAACAGCATAATCTAGCCTGACAATTCCTTTAAGTTCTTGTCTTGATGTTTGCAACTGCGCGATAAGTCAGGGCCGTTGACTTTTTATCGCGCGTAATTTCTAACTTATATACAGCATCACGGTTATCGAAAGGCAAAGGCATGGATATTTCCATGTAGTAGGTCACTGCTTCCTGGTCGTGGAGGATTGTTTTTGTGCGTTTGCAGTGATCATACCATTCCGGGTAAGACGATATATTTAATAATACGCCCAATATGGTTTCGTGTGGCGTTTCGAAAGTAGAGACCACTCTAAATGCTTTGATAGGGGAGTGTTCACTCTCACGCGTAAAGACCTTGATGCCATTTTTATCTTTAACTAATTCCCAGTCTTGCGCATGCGAGTTCGAATAAAGTAATACCGCCAATGCAACTGTTAGTATCGATTTCATGGCGTCTGGGTGATTTTTTGTACTTAAGATATTTTATAGTTTCTCCAGGTAGATAGTAAATTGAGGAGCGCTGCTGCTAAAAAGATAAGTGGTATAAATGGCGGTTTAATTTTCAATGGAAGTACATCAGCTGGAACGTTGGGATGAAGGTGAACATATGTTCCGGTACTCATCATGGCGATAACTACCACCGATGCGAAAGCGGATAGCAGCACGTGGTGTTTCGGACGAATTCCTTGTCGGAAAATTAGGAGAGAAAGAAAGATTGTTCCGACCACCAACTCACCGAGGATTCCCAAGCCATATGACACTGCTCCAAGGCCACTTTTAGAAATTTGAACGCTGTACCACCCTTTGAAAGGATCAAAGAACTTAAGGAATCCAAACATAAACATGGAAATGCCTAAAAACAGGTAGATGGCCTTGCTGTATTTCATAATTGCTCTTGATTAATGATCAAAAGTAGCAGCAGAAAAAGGCAGAACGGTTGTCTAAAACGTCTAAGGTTTTGTCTTTCTAGACAAAGTTTCATTGAGATTTGTGTTACATGCCTGAAAGCATTGTCGTTTTTTGCAAGCTTGAGAAGAATAGCGGGAACTACTGAATTCCTTGTTCTTGAGCCTTCGTTCACGCTTTGTCGCGCAGATGACAATTGCTAAGTATCGGCTCATGTGTTGCTTAAAAAATACCTTTTGAATATATTCTACTGTAACAGTCGGATTTGAGCTGTGTCTAACCTGAAAACGACAAAAAAATGAATTCAAAATCAATCTTTTTCAGCGCCTGCCTTTGCATGGCAGCATTTACAATTCACGCTCAAACAACAAAACACATGGAAAAAAGGACATTCACTTATGAACAAAAAGAAGTATTAAAAGTCATCCTTGACATGACCGACGCTTTTAACAAAAAAGATATGGAAGTAATCCTGGGAAGCTACGAACCAAACGCAGTTATTGTATTTGAACCCGAAAAACCAGTGTCAGGAAAAGAGTTAATTAAAAAGGGTTTTACTGAATTTTTTACGGTAAACCCGAAATTCGAATATCCAGACCATGAAGTCTTTATCAATGGAGATTTAGCGATACACTTTGCGCCCTGGACAATGAATGGAAAAGCATCCGATGGTACGGAAATCAAGCAATCGGGACTTTCAGTCGCAGTGTTGAGAAAACAGGCCAATGGAAAGTGGCTAATGGTTTTCGATAATCCATTTGGACAACATTTAATGGAACAACACTAACTTGCAATAGTTGGCTTCTGTCTAATATCGACAGAAGCCATTTAATGACAAATAATATGGACGACAATACTTTAATTGATCGCGCGATAGAAGGTGATAAAAAAGCCCTGGATCAACTTCTTGAACGGCATCTGGATTGGATATTTAATGTATCACTTTCCTTTGTAGCACATCGCGATGATGCTTTAGATATAGCGCAGGAGGTGTTGATCAAAATTGTGACCAAGTTAAGCACCTTCCGACATGAAAGCGATTTTAAAACGTGGGTCTATCGTATTGTAAAGAACCACTTTTTGAATATGAAAAGAAGAAAATATGAAATGTACTCAATGACTTTCGACTCATTTGCCCGGGATCTGGATGAAATACCAGATGAAGAGCTCGGAGGATCTCAATTCGAAGTAGAAGAAAAACTTTTGGTAGAGGAAGCAAAATTGAGTTGCATGAAGGCCATGCTTTTGTGCCTCGACAGAGAGCAAAGGTTAATTTTTATTCTTGGCGAACTCTTTGAGTTTCCGGATACTGTAGGAGCAGAAGTAATGGAGATCACAAAGGAGAACTTCAGAATTAAATTGCATCGCGCAAGGCAGCAACTCTATACCTTCATGGATAACAAATGTGGATTGATCAATAAGAATAATCCCTGCCGATGTGCGCGAAAGACTGCATCATATATCAAACTCGGATTTGTTGACCCAGTGAATTTGCACTTTCAAAGGGATGCAGTAGCAGCAATTTACAGTGTTGCCTCGGACAGGGTTGAGTCATATTCTAACGTAGTTCTTTCAGAATACCGAGCCCTATTTGGACAACATCCGTTTTTAAATCCGAAAGAAATCCGCGAATCTTTACAACGTCTTTTATCATCTGAAGCAATCAGGAAGACCTTTAATCTGGATTAATCCTTCGACGTTTACAGCCTTGGCATTTTTAGGTTATCCTCACCTTTATCGATTTTTCCCTTGACTCCGAAGAATCGATCGTTGACATTAACGTTTGTATAAATTAAGCTGTGCGCTTTTTACTTTGACCGTCAGAAATCTTCCTTCGTTTTGTATCCGTTCCGGGTGGTCGGTGTTCGAAAATATTCGTTAGTTTTCTCTGTTTTCATCCATTTGTCCCACCAGGTAAAATACAATCCGAAGTTATGATTGAAATGTTTATGATGGGTGTCGTGATGGGTGGAGCTGATAACATGATTGAGTAAAGAGCGATTTCGGAAAATCTCCACGCCACTGTGATTCACTACAGCTGAGACGGACATGATCGTGAACACGATCAAAAGTGTGATGTAGTGGAACGGAATCAGCAGAACGATGAGCGGAAAAAATACAAGTTGTAGAAACGCCTCCAGGGGATGAAACGCAAAGGAAGTGAACACCGTTGGGTGCAGGCTTTCGTGGTGAATACGATGCACGACCCGAAACACTTTTGGCGAATGCATCCAGCGGTGGAGCCAATAGTAATAAGTTTCATACAACACCAGTAAAAGCACAGGACTGATAATTAAGTACCACAGCGGATACCGTGATGTTTCTTCATACACACGTGTAAGACCTTGTTGATAAAGCCACCACGCAATGCAGGCCAACGCTACAAATACAAGTGTTGAAACAAAAGCCCACCAGATCTCGCGCCGGATTTGTTTTTGCTTGCCCATAATTTTGTTTCGCGACGACCTCGTCAGCCATTCGAGAATTGTTTTATAAGCCCATGCGAAAAAAAGATAGCGTACAAAAACAATAATTACGAGCGACATAACAAACGTTAACGCCAATCGGCCATTATTCCAAAAGTTATGATCTAAAAAGTAAAAGAGATCCTCCATTGGTGGATGTAGGATTAAAACGTCATACCAGTCTGACCGATTGGGAACGAAGATGCTACTAAACAACTTTTGCACTTCCAAATCTTTCTGGTGGGCAATGAAACATTAGTTAAATGATTTGTAAAAATAAGAACGTCTGTTAAAGCCAGTCATAAATAAGCGCTGACACGCTCATCACAGGTTTTTAAGGGATTGGCGCCTTTTCATTACGCAGGCGAAACGGTTTCATGTGACCGGAGGGTATTAACCTCTGGCACGCTACGTTTACAAGATGGCTGTAAGAATAATCCTGGTAGAGAATGGATGTCGTAGCTTATCGGCAGTCTGATTCCATGTTTTTAATTAAAAGACGAATGATCAGTGTAAATCGTTATGCCTCCGATTATGTGCCTTAGTTATGATTTAAAAGTCTGCCCTTTATCGCTGGTGAAAACTGGCGCCAATAATTTTTCATCGTTGAAATCCGCTCGACTGAGAATAAGTAACAATGATGCGAATGCAAGCGCTTCAAATAATGCGGCCCATTCGTTGATATCCCGGACGGTAAAAAAAGCGCGTGGCATGTGAATGATCAACACCCATGAAGAAATCATCAGCCCACTGAAGGGTCATACGATTCTTAGCTGGAGTCGCGTGATCACGCAAAGACCACTTATCACCAGGAATACTCCACCAGCATAAGCCCAGAATTCAGAAAAGGGAATCCATGTTGGTATGAGCGTCACAACGAAAGACGCAAAAAGGAAGTGCTGAATTCCGCTTGTTAATAAAAAAAATCCAAGCGCATAATTACATATACGCATGATCATTTTATTTCTGCCTGTTTGCCTTTGAGATGGCGTTGCCGCCGAGAGGACCAGCAGGCCCGTGACTAATGAAAGTCCTTTTCCAAAACCAGTTAATGCTATTCCTACGTCGCCGTTGAACACCAACCATAGATTAGGTAATACGCAATATAAAATTACAAAAGCGGCAGTGAGTGCTGAAAAAAGTATAATTGCCGATTTTCGCATAATGGCAAGTACGCCACACATGATTAACAAAACACCAACGATCCATGCCAGCCACGTACCGCTCCATCCCCCTAAGGGAAGCGGAGGTCGTCCTATGAGTACCTGTCCTGCGTAGAGTTGAATTACACCAATTGATAAAAAAGAAAAAGCGGCAAAAACGTAGGTAATTCTTCGATGATCAAACGCCATACTTATCATTTATTAAAAAACTCAATTATCACCTGTGCCACTACTTCAGCTTTAGGTTGATGCGTTTGATCTTTAAGTATTTTGTATTCAGCACTGGGCATTATCGTTGCGAGTTGTTCAGCTGTGGTGTGCATAAAATCCACGCTTTTTTCACCGACCATTACGAGGGCTGGAATCGTAACGGTCGTAGCAGCATCGCGTGGGATTGCTCCGTCACCTAAAACCTGGTAGTCGTAGCCAAGGGTGAAATCAATCTCTTTAATGGTTTCCCATGCAGGACTTAATTTCATTTTTTCGAGCGCAGCTGCGGGAGTTCCAATTTCCGAAAGGAAAAACTGAGCGGCCTCACCGGGTTTGCCGTTATTAATACGTTCGTTCACGCCTAGTTTTTGCTTCTCGAAAGTATTTTTGTCCTGACCGTACGGGGGCTCAAAGATTGCCAACATCTGCACTTTAGTTGCTCCCAACTTTCCAGCTGCGTGCAGTGATAACGCCGCTCCGGATGAGACGCCATAAAGATATGCCTGCCCACCAGCATTGTCAATCAGCGATTCAATATCTTCGATTTCCCTTTGGACAGCATAGGGTTGTTCATCGGTGCTTTCGCCCCGCCCGCGACGGTCATAAATATAGACGGTAAAATGCTTGGAAAGGATGTCGACCAGCAACATCGGTTCTCCCTCAAATAGCGAACGCGCTGACAACGCGCCGCTAACAATTATCAACGCCCGACCTGCGCCACTTTTTTCAAAAGCGATCTTAGTGCCATCTTTGGATACAACGTAGGACATATATTGTTTTGATTTAAGTTGCTGAGTTTGCTGTGTTTTACCATTGACGGCCGCGTCGGTTCTTGATGAAATCACGTTG
>Ga0196965_1000506_pt1 | contig 22459 bp, 17 predicted proteins | sample S1_20metaG_FD_148668 | JGI IMG/M metagenome (GOLD analysis project Ga0196965, IMG submission 148668) | Soil microbial communities from Anza Borrego desert, Southern California, United States - S1_20 | ecosystem: Environmental > Terrestrial > Soil > Desert | place: USA: California | collected... | reverse complement strand
TAACAAAGGTTCTTGATTCTGATTAAAGGAATAAGATTAAGAATAATGAGACAATCAAATTGGCATCCTTATTTCGGTGGGACCAATAGGCACAGATGTGGCCAAAATATTTTTAATTTGGGGAACAAGTTTTTTTAAAGTTAAGTAAGAGTTATCCTCTGCATTTAAGATTAAAACGGCAATTGGGTATTTTACAAAGCTTTGTTGAAATTGAAGGTTCTTATCAAAGGTAAACAATGCATCAAAATTTCTTCCAACATTAGTTTTAAAAGTTCTCCATTCTTTTTACTATTCCGGGATTTATCAGAAACAGTAAATATTTCGTGCTCCGGAAAATCTAATTTGAGTCTCTTAGGTAAATTCTCGTCAAGCAACAGCTTCATAAATTTTATTGATCTGATCGGAAGCAACAATCTTATTGGCTATTTCAAGAACACCAATAACATGTTCTTGGGTTACGCTTGGAAAATCTTCTAAAAACTCTTTAATCGTTATTCCTTTTTCTAAATGCCAAAAAAGGGTTTGAACAGGAACCCTTGTTCCCTTAAATACTGGTTGTCCATTCTGAACTTCCTTATTAACAGAGATATATTTTTGCACATTATTCATATTCAAATATACAATAAAACATTGCAAAAGATTCACGGAACAAGATCCAGACACATGTCAATAATAAAACTGTATGATGGGTTTCTGGAAACCTTGGCATTTTATAAAAAAACATTTCGTTCTATCTCAAAAGCAGATAGAACGAAATGTGAATGTAAACATACTCTTGAAGCTAGAATATTCTCGCCTTCCTATTTCAAATGCAACATTTTTAAACAAACGGGTGATGGAACTTTAACCTGGGTACCGGTAAAAGTCAGTCTACCTGTTTTTTGGTCAAGTTTAAAAACGCTTATATCATCGCTTTTCTGGTTGGCTACAAATAAAAATTCACCTTTTTTATCTACCAAAAACCCTCTTGGCCAGTCTCCTTGAGTAGATTCATTACCTAAAAGTTTAAGGCTGCCATCATTGTCAATTGAAAAGGTAGCCACAGAATTAAGTCCTCTGTTTGACATAAATAAAAATTTACCCGCCGGATCGGTATCAATATCGGCAGGGTAGTTTTCGCCGGAATAATCTTCCGGAATAGCAACGATATTGTCCTTAATAATTTCTAAAGCGCCGGTAGCTTTATTGAAAGAGAATGAACATACGCTTGACGAAAGTTCTTCAGATCCATAAGCATATTTTCCATTGGGATGAAATACAAAATGCCTTGGACCTGATCCAGGATTAACAGCAATTTCCGGCTTTTGGGCCGGAGTCAGCAAACCTTTTGCGGCATCTACTTCAAATATTTCTATTTTGTCGGTTCCAAGATCAGATACATACAAATACTTTTGATCGGGCGACAAAATCGCCGAATGAATGTGTGAAGCTTCCTGCCTGTCTTTATTTACACTGCTTCCTGAAAATTGCTTCAGATCTGAAGAAGCGCTGATTTTACCGCTTTTTTCAATTGGAAAAACGGCTACATTACCGCCGCCATAATTGGAGACAAATGCCCATTTCCCTTTTTCATCAATGGTAATGTGACAAGGCTCTGCGCCTAATGAGGAGGTATTATTCAGAAAAGTCAACTTACCGGTTTTATTGTCTATGGTAAAAGAACTGAAACTACCTAAATCAGGCTTTTCTTCAGTTCCGCCCACATTCGTTGAATAGAGGTACTTTCCTGAGGGGTGAACCTCAACAAAAATGGGGCTTTTTTTATCTACTATTGTTTGAACAGGCGTAAGGCTGCCTTTGGCACGGTCAAATTCAAAAACATAAATTCCTTCGCTCCCGCGGTCTGAATAAGTTCCGACATAAAGGATCTCTTTCCCTTTTTGTGCGTGTACATTCATCGTAATTAAAATAAAAAAACAAAAAATTAGCTTAAGGATTTTTTTCATAGAACGATTTTAAATATTAAAACGACGAAAATTAAGCATTAAGTTGATAAGCAAAAAACGCCCCGGACAATTAAAATCTAATGAACTTCAATTGATTATTCACCTAGGATTTCTTTTGCAAAAGGGAAAGCTTCCTTTGCCCATAGTTGGTACATTTTGCCTGAAAAATGAAGGCCATCGATGGCTACAAAAGAAGGTTCATTTTTGGCGAGCCTGGAAATTTCCGTAATGTCTATAAAGTGTATTCCCATTGCTGCACATTCTGCCTTTGCTGCCTCATTAAATTCGTCAATTTCCTGAGCTATTTTTGGAGGATCACCATTGGATGTGCCAAAAGGAGTAACGCCCCAATCAGGAATAGACAAAACGATAACATGCTGTTTTTTGCTGTTTGCAAAATTGACAGCGGTGTTTAATAATTCTCTGAATTCATTCTTGTAAGTTTCAATACTTTGACCACGGTATTGATTGTTGACGCCGATAAGCAGGGATACTATATCATATTTCTTTTGATTTCCGCTTTGTTCGATCGCATCTGTTAATTCTCCGGTGGTCCATCCGGTTTGTGCGATAACATCAGACTCCTTTATCGGAACTCCCGCTTCCTTGAGGCTGTCAATTAATTGAAGGTACCATCGCTGATCTTCGCTTATGCTTTCTCCGATGGTATACGAATCACCCAAAGCCAGAAAATTATAGGCTGTATACGGAGTGGGTAAATGTGGTGCAGGGGACGATCCTGAATCAGGATAAATATCGTTTTCTCTCTCTTCAGCGCAATTTGAGAACATAAGTAACAAAATAATGAGCCAATAATTTGTCATCGGATTTATAATAAGTTCGCCTCATTTACGGATTCAGTCTAACTATTAGATTTATCCATGATTTACAGTTTTATTTACTAGAACCTCTTATAAATCTTCTGTCTTAAAACAATCTTACCATTTATTTCAATATTGGTGATATAAAAACCATTGCCCGTCTCAGCGCCCTTTACTGTTCCGTCCCATATCCATGTTATTCCGGTTTTATCCTTTGTGGAGGTTTTCAATTCAGCAATTGTCCTTCCCGTTAGATCATAAATCTTTAAAACAGGGGATTTTGCATTACCGTAATATTTAAAAGTAATCTGTTTATCAAAAGGATTTGGATATACTGAAAAAGCATTTGATAAGGAAGGATTATCTTCGACAGGGGTTAAAAGGCCAATTTGAGTATCCAGCCAAAGCATTCTCGAAGTGATCCATTTTTTCAGGTTTTCCACCTCCTGAAAATAGGAATTGGGCCAGACCGGGTTGGGCCAAACATAACTTCCCAGAATTGTCCATCTGGCAAAATTCCTTTTTTGAGGTTCTTCAAGTATAATGGCTGTGGAATCTATATAACTGAGAATGTTTTCGGTTTGCAGTACTGTTTGCCGAAGTTCCGTCCAGCGACTTTTTAATTGTTCAACAAATACAAACTCGGTTTTAAACTTTTCCCACCAAAACGGAACCCTTAATTCATCATCAGGACATACATTACTAAAGTTTACAGCCCATCCTTCAAATTTATCTCCCTGACAATAGTCTGCATTTCCATAGGCAAGATTATAATCCCATAATGGCCCGGCTTTAAGTTTTCCCTTCTGATCCTTATGAAGGTAAGTACTTAAACGATAACCGTCTACGTTTTTGGTTACCTCAGTCATAATCATATAATCTACAAAAGAAGGAATGTCAATATATTTTGAATACCCATCCTCAGGATCAGAATATTTGCTGCTTTTCATGACCCTTTCAAAATCGGTTATATATTCTTTTATATACTCTTTCTGCTTCTCGGTAATCTCGTCTGCTTTAGGGTAAACATAGTTATAATCCACATTTGAAGTGGAACTTCTCCATCCTTCCCCTTGTAAAGGCGGTCTGTCTATGTTTAAAATATACCCTCCGGTTATTTCATCGTCTTTGTCGTCAACCTTTTTAATGGCTACTCTGTTTTTGTCTCTTTTTATTTTTTCTATTAATACATATACTCCCATATACTCCCCATTCAATAACAACTCGCAGAACCTGGTTCTTGGCGCGTAAGTCCCTGTTTGGTTACCCAAATGATAAGTCAATACATTCCTCATCAACGTTTTATCTCCATAAGGAGCATATAAAACCCAATCATTTTCTGAAGGCATTCCTAATAAAACCGTATCCTGGTTTTCACCTAATTCTGTGCGGGTTTCAAAACTGTAAGACTTTTTGGGATAAAAAAACTGAGAACTGGACCCCCGGGTTTCTATTCCGATAATGCCGCTAAATTCAGGCTCGTCAGTTACCAGGTTCAATTTTCCTTCTTCATTATTAATAATGACCATTTCTGCAGGGATTTTAATTTGATCAGGAATAAAAGAGGAAGTTATTTTAACTATCGGCAAACTGGAAGATTCAAAAGCCTGGGCAGAAGAAAGCAAAGTTTTGAAAATCAGGAATGCGAAGAGCAAAAATTTAAGAGAGGATAGTTTGTTCATATTATATCAAAAAAATAAAGTAAAGATATTAATTCTGTTCTGTACAACAGGCAATTAAAAGGGTAATAAGTTTTTTAATGAGAAATTAATAAAAATTTTTTTTGATTTAAAATATTATCGTAATATTACGATATAAAGCTTTCATTATGGGATTAACTAAAGTACAGAACTTTAATACAACTCAAAACAAACTGGCGAGTTATGCAAAAGCGCTTGGACACCCGGCAAGAGTTGCTATATTGGAATTTCTGCTTAAGCACAATTCATGTATCTGCAATGATCTTGTTGAGCACTTACCGCTTTCTCAGTCTACCATTTCTCAGCATTTAAAAGAACTTAAAGAAGCTGGTTTTATAAAAGGAGAAATCGAAGGACCAAAAATTTGCTATTGTATCAATGAAAAAGTCTGGGAAGAAGCAAGGGATATGATCTTGAATATATTCAGCGCTTACCAGGCCAATAAAAATTGTTGCTAAGGAAATGGAAACCACGAGCCATCAAGTTGAAAAAGCCCGGGAATCGGATTTAACAGCACTAAAAATATTGTTATCATCGGTCAATCTTCCAACATCTGACCTTCCTTCTCCATTAAATAACTTTCTTGTGATTAAAGAAGAAAAAAAAGTAATGGGCTCTATTGGGATAGAGGTTCTTGGAAAGTATGCTTTATTAAGATCATTGGCAGTTGACCTCAACCACAGAAGTCTTGGACTCGGTCAAAAACTTTATAAGTCTGCAATAAAACTGGCAAAAAACGCCGGGATAGAAGAAATCTTTTTGATTACCAATACCGCGGATCAATATTTTGAAAAAAGAGGTTTTGCAGAAATCGAACGTGAAAGCGCTCCACAGGAAATCAAAAATACTGCACAGTTTACAGGCGTTTGTCCTTCAACGGCAACGGTGATGAGATTAATAATTTAAAATTTTTTACTCTGATTTATCGGTATATTACATTATAGCGATCTAATTTTTAAAAGAGAGAATTAAATGAACACAGAAACCAAGAAAATAATAATTATTCATCGGAATTAAGCAGAGTGTTTGGAGCTAACATGGCCCGCACCTCAGACCTCATTCCTCAAACCAATATAAATATGAACACTTTAGAAAAAGAAAAGACCTGCTGCGGCCCGGAGTGCTGCACAGAAGAAACATCGGTAACCATCGAGTCATCCAGTTCTGAAAATTTAAAAAGCTTAGTAAAGGAAAAGTATTCGGAAATCGCCAACCAGTCAAAGGAACAAAATGAAAGTTCTTGCTGTGGCTCCAGTTGTTGTTCCACAGAAGACTTCACCATCATGAGTGAAGATTATTCAAATCTGAAAGGGTACAATCCTGATGCGGACTTAGGATTGGGTTGCGGTCTGCCTACTGAATTTGCCCTTATTGAAGAAGGAGATACTGTTATTGACCTTGGTTCAGGAGCAGGAAATGATTGTTTCGTTGCACGAGCCGTTGCCGGAGAAAAAGGAAAAGTAATCGGAGTAGATATGACGGAAGCCATGATCACAAAAGCCAGAGCAAATGCTTTTAAACTTGGATTTAATAATGTGGAATTTGTCTTGGGGGATATTGAAAACATTCCCTTACCAGCCAATATTGCCGACGTGGTAGTCAGTAATTGCGTGATGAATCTTGTTCCTGATAAAAGAAAAGCTTTTGGCGAAACTTTCAGGTTACTAAAGCCGGAAGGACATTTCAGTATTTCTGATATCGTGCTGGAAGGAGCGCTGCCGGAACAATTTAAAGAGCAAGCGTCACTCTACGCCGGATGCATTTCAGGGGCAATCCAAAAGGCAGATTACTTAACTATTGTAAAAGAAGCAGGCTTTGTTAATATTTCCCTTCAAAAAGAGAAAAAAATACTATTACCGGATGATATATTAGATAAATACCTGACTTCCGAAGAATTAAAAGTATATAAGGAAAGTAATTTTGGAATTTACAGTATTACCGTATATGCTGAAAAGCCATCCTTAAATTTATAAAAACGAATTGCAGAGAAGACCTAACAGGTTTTAAAAACCTGTTAGGTTTAATATTCTATTATTCCTTATTTTATTTTAAGGCATTCATTAATCTTAAAATATTTTTAACGTTCCATGAACACTACAAAAACAAACAATATATTTCCTGAACTCAGTAATTACATCAAAGATCTTATCAATGATTTTGACCAGATTTCTTCTGAAAGAAAAGTGCTGCTAAGTAAGCTGAGTGCGTTTATAGCAAACAAGGTAAAGAATAATTTACCAGTAAGATTGATTTTCATTTGCACACACAATTCAAGAAGAAGCCATCTTTCGCAAATCTGGGCCCAAACTGCTGCTTATTTTTATGGAATAACAGGAGTAGAATCTTTTTCCGGCGGAACGGAAGCAACGGCATTTAATCCGCGAGCAGTAAAGGCAATGCAAAAGGCCGGATTTAAAATAACCTTTTCGGACAATTCAAATAATCCTCTTTATACGGTAGAGTTTGCTGAAGGGCAATCCATCAAGGCTTTCTCAAAGAAATATGATGCGGAAGAAAATCCGTCGGAAGATTTTTGTGCAATAATGACCTGCTCTCACGCAGATGAAAACTGCCCATTTATTCCAGGTGCTTCATTGCGACTTCCCATTTCGTATGATGATCCCAAAGATTTTGACGGAACTCCTTTGGAAGAAACCAAATATAATGAAAGGTGCCGGCAAATCGGAGTGGAAATGTTTTATGCTTTTTCTCTAATTAATAATTAAACATTAACTATTAATGCAAACAGCTCAACAAACAAAAAGACTTTCTTTTCTGGATAGATATTTAACGCTATGGATCATTTTAGCCATGGCAACAGGCATTCTAGCAGGTTATTTGTTTCCTTCCTCCGGTAAATTTATCCATCGTCTTCAATCAGGAAGTACTAATATTCCTATAGCTATAGGTCTTATATTGATGATGTATCCTCCATTGGCTAAGGTACGGTATGAGGAGCTGGGAAAAGTATTTAAGGATTTTAAAATTCTTGCCCTGTCATTAATTCAAAACTGGATAATTGGCCCCGTGCTGATGTTTGTCCTTGCTTTGATTTTTCTCAATGACTACCCTCAATATATGGTCGGACTAATCCTGATAGGAATTGCCCGATGTATTGCGATGGTAATCGTTTGGAATGATCTTGCTAAAGGTGATCCTGACTATGTAGCAGGGCTTGTTGCATTTAATAGTGTCTTCCAGGTTCTTTTTTATAGTTTTTATGCCTACCTGTTTATAACCGTTTTACCTCCGCTATTCGGTTATGAAGGAAGTATAGTAGGAATAAGTATGCTGGACGTAGCTAAAAGTGTTTTTATTTACCTTGGAATACCTTTTCTGGCCGGGATTTTTACAAGGGCCCTGTTGGTTAAAATAAAAGGAAAAGGATGGTATGAAACTGTTTTCATCCCTAAAATTAGTTCGTTAACCTTAGTTGCGCTCTTATTTACCATTGTAGTAATGTTCAGCCTTAAAGGCAACCTTATCATTACCATACCTTTGGATGTGATAAGAATTGCAATACCGCTGATTATCTATTTCATCATAATGTTTCTCATAGCTTTTTATATGGGGAAGAAGTCGGGAGCAGATTATGGAAAGACAACTTCTTTGGCCTTTACTGCTGCCAGTAACAATTTTGAACTGGGCATTGCAGTTGCTATAGCGGTTTTTGGCATAGAATCAGGAGTGGCATTTGCAGCAGTAATTGGCCCCTTAGTTGAAGTTCCGGTTTTGGTAAGCCTGGTTAATGTTTCTCTCAGGTTTAAAAAACAATTTGAGTAAATGGTTTTTAGGGAAACGGCCATTAATTACCTTGTAATAAATGAAAATTTCCCTTTCAACTTTAGAAATGGTTTCTCATAGAACTCATAGCTGACATAACTCATCAGCATACTAAGGGTAAGGGAAAGTAACGTTTGCCAAAATAAGACCCCAAAAAGTGTATTATTTATGTTTAAATAAGTGCAAATTTCTTTTGCAACTGCTATCCCGATCATGTGAAGGCAATATAATCCGTAAGTGTATTTACCCATCGAGGAAATAATTTTATTATTTTTCAGCTTAAAAAACGAGTGATCTGAGTAGTTCTGTTCCAAAATTATAAAGGCAAAGAAAAGGGATATTATAAGTGCTGAAATTGCAATTAAAGTATGAGTATTCATTATGTCATCTTTAAAAAAAATAAAACCAAATCCTGCTATATAAACCATCAGGATCTTCCATTTTCCCAAATGTTTAAAAAAGTCTACAAAAGCATTTGATTGAAAAGACAATAATCCGATCAATCCTCCTACAGACAAATCTCCAATTACACTTAAGGTATGCCATCGAAGGATGTGAAAATTTTCTGCATTAAAATACCTGAAAACAATGGAGACCAAAATAAGCAGGAGACATAAAATTATCCTTCTTCTAAAGAGCAGGAGAAGTAAGGGCCAAAAAAGATAAAATTGTTCTTCAATGGAAACTGACCATAGAATGCCTAAATTTTGAGCTTCCGTTTCACCATAATTTATGTTACTGAAATTACTGAGAAAGGTAACATATAATAATGGATCGGCTGTTTGCTCAACTCCTTCACCGAAAAGCTTCATTATCCAGGGTTCAACTATAAAACCATAGAAAACGCAAGCGAAAAACAATGGCCATATTCTTAAAAATCTTCTTATATAAAAATTGGGAAGATTTATCTCAGATTTCATCTCTTCTTCATTCAGTAATAAGTAGGTTATCAAAAAGCCGGAAAGCACAAAAAATAAATTTACTCCCAGCATTCCATTAGAAAAAAAAGCTCTTACGAAAGCATAAATGTTGGCATCTCTTATGTATTCATGAGTCGTATAGAAGCTATGAACAAAGAAAACTGCTAAAAAGGCCAACGTTCTTAGTCCATCAAGATTTGGGAAAAAAATCTTGCTTTTCATGGAATAGTGAGAAAATTTGACTGTGGATCAAATAATCAAAGAGGATAAAATAATAGGAAATAGCTTGAATGCTATTAAAGTAGATGCATTTGAAAATCGCTATCCTTTCATGGTGGAGTTGGTTTGGAAAAAGCCATGGTTGTTTTGCGGTTAAATACCTTTACAAAATTTACGGCATAGAACCGTCAGGGTTTTCCCTATTTACTAATAAGGTGGGAGAAAAGACTGTCTGAATTTATCAGCCTTGAAGAAGCAGACAGTCTTTTTGAAATTACATATTGTGACTAAGAGTTTCTTTACTTTCTCCACATTTCAGCATGCTTTCGCCAAAATAAGGATTTTCAATTTCTTTTTTCTCACTTAACCAATAACCACCCTTGTCGTCGTTGGCCATTGGACAAAATTGATAATATGCTGTTTCTGGATTTGAGGCGGTGGCTTTCACTAAAGCAAATAAACTAGATGAAAGACCTTCCAAATGTTCTCTTTGTCCATCAATATCAGAAGCGGAAGCAATTTTCTCAGAATAATTTTTTACTGCAGTAATCTGCTCATCAACAAAAGCTTTTGCATCTCCTTCAATCGCTTCTGTATTAACTTTACTTGCTTTATCCTCAAGTGATTGCGCCGCTTTTTGAGCTTTTTCCTGGCTGCTTTCCACTAAACCATTCTTTAGGGAAATATAACTTTGGTATACTTCTTTGATCTGATTTTTTGCTTCCTGGGAAACATTGGAATAATCAGGCACTTCTACAACAGAAGCTGTTCCATGGTCGTGGCCTTCATGATCGTGTCCTTCATGGCTTTCAGCAGTTTCCTGAGTTTGGTCCTGACCCGATTTTTTCTGTTCACAAGAATTCATTGTAAACAAAAATGCTGCTGATATTCCTACAGCAAACATTGGTTTAAGAAATTTTATACTCATGTTTTAATTTAGTTTATGAATTAGCAAAATACTGATTTTACACTTGCAATTTTATCGACTTCTTATCATACTTTAAAAAAGAAGAGATCCTCCTGATAACTATTAAAGTGTTCTATTAGTCTCTAAACGCATACAATGATTATAAAAATCCATAACAAATAGACGAAATGTAATTATTCATTAAAGTAGAAATTATTGATTACCATTAAAAACAAGCGAATGGAGGCATTTGCCAAATATTCACCTCGGGGAATTATTTCCTGAATAAGCTTCGGATTTTCATCCGGGGGAGGATGAATTAAAAGTTATTAAACACCTCCTTTTTCACAAATCCCGTAGTCTTCCCGTACCAGTTTTTTTTGATTATTTTTTGATTTGCCTCAGCTTGCCAGAAGGTTTTTTTGCAAAAATCCATTGTTCTATTTAACCCTTAATTAACATGAAAAATTATTACCAGATACCCATAAGGGCTCACCATAATTTTATTTACGGCAAAGCCATTCTCTTATTACTTCTTCTCATCACGATCCTTCCAAACCTGGCTCTTGCTCAGTGTGAGCAAATTGTCTGGCAGGATGAATTTAACGGACCAAACCTTGACAACTCTAAATGGGGTATGGAAACCGGTGGAGGAGGCTGGGGAACAGGTCAACTTGATTACTCTACCGATCGTCCTGAAAATGTCAGGATTGTAGATGGAAAATTGGTTCTCGAAATTCGAAAAGAAGATTATCAAGGCCATCAATATACCAGTGGCAGAATCAGAACATATAAAAAAGTAGATTTTCAATATGGAAGAATCGAAGCGCGGCTCAAAGGTGTTTACAGCCAGGGAAACGGATTTGCTTTTTGGCTTTTAGGTTCAGATTTTGAATCTGTCTGGTGGCCAAAATCCGGGGAAGTGGATATCTTCGAAAACACTGGTAAATATCCCGGAAAAAACATTGGTACGGCACATTATGAAGAATCATGGGGACATGCCTGGAACCAGGGCTCTTATACATTGCCAAACAATCAAAGATGGGCAGACGATTTCCATACTGCTGCTATTGAATGGAGCCCGACATACATCAAATATTTTATTGATGGAATATTGTATCACACTTTCGATATCAGTGAACCCATTAACGGATATCGCCCTTTTAACCGTCCTTTTTTTATTATTTTAAGTGTTGGAATGGGCGGTTCATATTCAGGTCCTCCGGATGCCACAACTGTAAGTCCAATGAAAGCGGAAATTGATTGGGTAAGGGTTTCAAAAGGAACTTACAGCACCTTCATTTCAGGAGACAACAAAGTATATAAAGGGGAAACCTTCAAAGATTATTCTATAAATGTAGGCGCCGGTAATTCCGTAAGTTGGACCGTGCCAGCGGGAGCCACTATTACATCAGGACAAGGTACTAATGCCATAACCGTTAACTGGGGACAATCCGGTGGAGAAGTGAAGGCAACCGTTACCTCTGGTTGTGGCACCAATACCTATTCATTAGATGTAATCGCCGAAGCGCCATTTGTAGCGGATAAGGTATTTGAAAACTTCGAAGTACCTCCGGCTTTAACCTATTTCGCCATGTCGGGCACACTTACCAAAGATGTAGCCAATCCTTCTCCAAGTGTAATAAACAACTCTTCGAAAGTAGGCAAATATGTCAGAAACGCGACGGAACAATACGATTATATAACTTTAAAAGGCATTAATGCCCAACCCGTAGGAGAATTTGTATATGGAAAGAGAAAAATCCTCCTGGATGTGTATACTGATGCACCTGTAGGTACTAAAGTCTCTTTAAATTTTGAAAATGGAAATGTGGCGACTGGAAACAATTATCCATCGGGAAGGTATGCCAATTTTGAAGCCGTTACCACCAAACAAAATCAATGGGAAACGTTAGAATTTGCGTATCAAAGCTCCCCCGATATTTATGGAAGTGCAGCAGAAGTAAACCAGTGGATACTTCTATTTGCTCCTGTCACCAACACTGGTCATACTTTTCATTTTGATAATTTGAGAACAGGACAATCAGGAGGAACACCCGCGCCGGTCTACACGGATATGTTACAAAATTTTGACGGAACCGATTTATTAACCAAAGACTTTTCCAACGGGCCTTATACTGTTCAGGCCAATCCTTCAAAAGTAGCGCCTAATACCTCAAATACGGTGGCAAAATATGTGAGGGATGCAGCTTCGAGTTATGACGCTTTGGTTTATAAAACAACTGCCATTACCGATGCCTATCATTTCAAAAAAGGCACACATAAAATATACATGGATGTATATACCGATGCTCCTGTCGGAACAAGGCTTTCCTTAAATTTTGAAATAAGCAGCCTTGCTTTACCGGACAACTGGCCTTCCGGAAGACACAGTAATTATGAAGCCGTAACCACTAAACAAAATCAATGGGAGACGGTAGCTTTCACTATTTCCTCCATTCCAGATAAGTCAGCTTCTGACGGTGGGGTGGACAAACTTGTATTCTTATTTAATCCGGTAACAAATACTTCGCATACATATCACATCGATAACATCAGGATTGTATCTACTGCACAGAGGGAAGTTTGGGGACCGGGAAATACCTGGGAAGATTATGATGCAAATCATCGATTGGTTTTAGAGTCTACCACAGGAACCTATTCTCCCTCCATCACCAATCCTTTACCAGGAGGGGTAAATAATTCTCCAACGACAAAAGTTGCTAAATATGTGAGAAGCAACGCTCAGCAATGGGATTTGCTGATCTTCAAAAAAGGTACTGCTACTCTGGATGCCAAGGCGTTGAAAGAAAGAAGGCAGAAAATTGCCATGGACATTTACACTGACGCACCTGCCGGAACTGCCATAACCATTGGTATTGATGCGAGTAGTATTGCAACTTCCGAAAATTACCCTGCTGGAAGGCATAGTAATTACCAGGGATTAACCAAAGAGCAAAATCAATGGCATACTGTTTATTTAACCTATTCTAATTCCCTCGACCCTGGTACACCGGATGAACTGGCCGATAACATCGCCATTCTGTTTGACCCGGGTAATTTAACAGGAAATACCTATTACATCGACAACATCAGAACGTTGAGTTTGTCACAGGATCCGGTTTTAACTTCCATTGAATTAACACCTGCTTCGGCAACAGCTACAGTCGGGCAAACCGTCCAATTCACAGCTCAGGCAAAGGATCAGAATGGAAACAATATGAATGTTCCCATTACCTGGACAGGTGCAAATTGTCCAACGGGAAATACGTGTTCATTCAGCGCTACCACTGCAGGTTCGTTTGTTTTAAAAGCAACTTCCGGAAGTATTTCAAAAGAAGCTACCATTACCGTAAACGGAACGCCTTCCGGAAACCTCGCGCTAAATAAACCGGTATTTGCATCAAGTACACAATCGGGACTTCCTGTAACTAATGTCAATGACGGCGCCGTCGCGACAAGATGGGGTAGTGAATGGTCAGATCCTCAGTGGATCTACGTGGACCTTCAGGCAAGTTATACAATTACGAAAGTGGTATTAAAGTGGGAAGCAGCGTCAGGAAAAAGCTACGACATCCAGGTATCAGATAATGCTACCAATTGGTCGACGATTTATTCAACCACCACAGGAGATGGTGGGACAGATGAGATCAATCTTTCAGAAGCAGGAAGGTATATCAGAATGAATGGAAAGCTTAGAAATACTGGCTATGGCTATTCTTTATTCGAGTTTGAAGTTTATGGAAACAGCTCCGGTCCTGTACTTACCTCAATAGTGGTTACTCCTTCTACTGCGTCAGTAACCACCGGAGGATCACAACAGTTTACGGCACAGGGAAAAGATCAGTTCGGCGCAAATTTCCAGGCAACCTTTACCTGGTCAACAACAGGCGGCGGAACGATCAGTTCAAGCGGCTTATTCACTGCCAATTCCATAGGTTCAGGCTTTTTAATAAAAGCTACTTCTGGCAGCGTGCAAGGTTCTGCAACAGTTTCCGTAACAGCCGCTCCTACCAATAACCTGGCTTTGAATAAACCAATTGTAGCTTCCAGTAATGAATTTCCTGCTTCAGAAGCAAATGATGGAAATACAAATACAAGATGGAGCAGCAATTTCACTGACAATGAATGGATTTATGTGGATCTTCAGTCAAGCTATGCTTTGAATAAGGTAGTACTTAACTGGGAAACCGCTTCAGGAAAAAGCTATGATATCCAGGTTTCTGGTAATGGCTCCACCTGGAGTACAATTTATAGTACGACAACCGGCGATGGAGGAATTGACGACATTAACCTTTCCGGAACAGGCAGATACGTGAGGATGCTGGGAAAAACCAGGAATACCGGCTACGGTTATTCTTTGTGGGAATTTGAGGTGTATGGTTCTCCTTCAGGGGCAAGACTCGGATTGGCAGAAGAAAAAGGGTCCATTAAAGTCTTCCCTAATCCTGTCAGCAGCGTTGTCAATATTTCGGGTATGGAGTCTGGAATTGCCAAAGTAACTGTCTACTCCAACGGAGTAAAAGTCTTAACACAAAAGCTTGAAGGTAAAACTCAGGCGACTGTTGACTTTTCTACACTTTCGCAAGGTGTATATGTCATAAAAGTGGAAACAAAAGCAGGAGTCATCACAGAAAAGTTAATTAAAAAGTAATAAGGATTAATAATAATTGAAAACGTAAAGCCGGCGGAAAATTTCTGCCGGCTTTTTTATTGGTCGGTTTTGAATAGTTACCAGTTCTCTACTACCATTCTTCCACGGCTATTTCATATAATTAATTATTTCACTAACTTAAAAATCTTATCTTCGGTATTTTCTGGAATGAAGAATATTTTAGTTGTACTCCTTATTACTCTTACACACTTCCTTAATGCCCAGTCCAATTTCGTTTTTGACCATATCAATTCAGAGCAGGGATTGTCCAATAATGGAGTGTCCGCCATTTTACAAGATAAAAAAGGGCTCATGTGGATCGGGACTTTCAATGGACTAAACCGGTATAATGGCTATGAAATCAAAACGTATTTCAACAATCCCCTGGATTCCAACTCAATCGGGGACAACAGGATTACCTGCATGCTCGAAGACCGGAAAGGCAACCTCTGGATTGGCACCCACCAGGGCGGACTAAATTTATACAATCGGGACAAAGATAATTTTATCCATTTTTCAACACAGTCAAAAATTAAGATTAGCAGCAATACCATTGAATGTCTTTTTGAGGATAAAGAAGGAAACATTTGGATCGGTACCAATTTTGCGCTCAACATGTATAATCCGACAACACACCGGATTAAAAGTTTTTACAATACCCCAAATAAACCCGGCACTATAAACAGCAATCAAATTTATTCCATTGTCGATGATGGCGGAGTTCCGCTAATACTGACAAATAATGAAAAACTGAATCGGTATAACCTTGCCACTAAACAATTTGACCAGTTTTCGTTGGCTGATTCGCTCCGATTGCAAACGGCCAGATTTCTTTACAGGGACAAAAAACAAAATCTATGGATTGGCACACTGGATGAAGGTTTAATTAAAATCCGGGGAAATAACGTTCAGTCTTATACCACCAAAACCGGTTTAAATCACAACCTGATTAAGAGTATTCTGGAAGATAATGAAAGCAATATCTGGATTGGCACAGACGGAGGAGGAGTTAATATTTTAGACCCCAAAACAGGAAAAATCACACAAGTTACCTTTAATCCCGAATCAAAAAACGGCCTTAAAAGTGATGCGATCTATAGTTTATTTTTGGATAGGGCGGGAACAATCTGGGTAGGAACTTTCTCAGCAGGAATCAATATTTACAATAAGCAAAATGATAATTTCAGGCACTTTAACAATATTCTCAATAACAAAAGCAGCCTCAGCAATAATTCTGTCCTTTCTATTTTAGAAGATAAAAAAGGTAAAATATGGGTTGGAACAGACGGAGGAGGACTAAACCTTTTTAATAAAGAAAAAGGCACTTTTACTCATTTTAAAAATGATCCTGAAAGCTTGCAAAGCTTGTCCTCGAATGTCATTAAAAGTTTATATGAAGACAGAAGCGGAAACCTTTGGATAGGAACTTACCTGGGAGGCCTTAATCTTTTAAACAAAAAGAAGGGCACATTTTCCAGGTTTCTTCACGATCCGGAAGATTCTGTCAGTATTGGAGGTAATATCATCTGGTCAATTTGTGAAGACAGTAAGGGAAATCTTTGGGTAAGTACATTAGGGAATGGTGTTTCTGTTTTAAATAAAGCAACCTCAAAATTCAAACGGTTTAAACCTTTATCGGGGGATGGAACCCTGGGCGATTATAATATTTTTTCAATTCTTGAAGATAGTGATAAACAAATCTGGTTGGCCACAGAAAATAATGGATTAAATCTGTTTAACCCGTCCACGGAAACCTTTACTTATTTTCAACATGACCCCAAAACCCATGGCTCTATAAGCAGCAACCATGTTTTCGTTCTTTTTGAAGACTCCAGGAAAAACTTATGGGTGGGTACAGCCGGCGGAGGACTCAATCTAATGAACAAAGAAAGGAGTTCATTCAAAGCTTTTACAGAAAAGGATGGGTTGCCCAGCAATATTATTCTTGGAATCACAGAAGATAAAAATGGATTTCTCTGGATAAGTACCGGAAAAGGATTGTCGAAATTTGATCCAGTTAAAGAGACATTTAAGAACTACCATAAAGAAGACGGCCTTCAAAGTAATGAGTTCAATATTAATTCTGTGTGCAGGTCAGCTACAGGGGAATTGTATTTTGGAGGTTCAAACGGATTTAACCTTTTTGATCCTGCAGAAATAAAAGTAAATACATATGTGCCGCCGGTTATACTTTCCGATTTTAAAATATTTAATAAATCGGTAAAGATTGGCGAGAAAGATTCCATTTTAACCAAACAAATCGCTGAAACAAAAGCCATTGAAATAACTTACAGGGAAGCTGTTTTTTCTTTTGAGTTTGCTGCACTTAATTACATTTCTCCTTCTCAAAACCAATATGCGTATCAACTTGAAGGTTTTGACAAAGGATGGAACAACAGCGGCAACAAAAGAGAAGTAACCTACACAAACCTTGATGCAGGAACCTATCTATTGAAGGTTAAAGGGGCCAATAATGACGGATTATGGAATGATGTTCCTACTACGTTAACCTTAACAATTGTTCCCCCTTGGTGGAATACACTTTGGTTTCGCCTCAGTTCAATTTTGGTTTTAATTACGGCAACAATTGCCTTTTATAAAGCCAGAACCTATCACATAAGAAAGACAATGAAACTGGAAAGGCTGAGAGAGCTGAAAATAAAGGAAGCAGAAATGAGAGAGGAAAAGTTAAAACACGAAAAGACAGTAATTGAGTTGAGAAAAAATCAACTGGAATCTGAAGTGAATTATCAGAATTCCAAACTTGCCTCTTCTGTTATGAATGTGGTTAAACAAAATGAAACACTCCTCAATATAAAAGATCATATTTCGGGTATATTAAAAGAAAATGAAGAACCCCAGCAGAAGAAGAACTTAAGAAGAATCATAAGATTGATTGACGAGGAAGTGAAGCCGGACCAAAACTGGACCCAGTTTGAACAACTTTTCAACCAGCTTCATGAGAACTTTCTTCAAAGACTAAAAGAGAAGTACCCTGAACTCACCAGCCGGGATTTAAAACTTTGCGCTTACCTTCGAATGAACCTGAACAGTAAAGAAATAGCGCCATTAATCGGAGTCTCCGTAAGAGGTGTGGAAGACATGAGGTACAGGATCAGGAAAAAAATGGATTTGGATACCTCTGAGAACCTTGCAGAATTTATTCTTTCTTTTTAAGAACTGTTCTTTGGTCTGAGATATTCCGCGGACTAAAAGGGCTACAGCGTCTGACAAATCCTCAAATATTTTCTGCACATCAAAAACAAAAGCCCTGCTTATAGCCTTTGAATAAACTACAAGCAGGGCCTTTACCCGGATGAAAAAGCTATGCGTCTTACACGAACCTTATCACTTCAAAAATTCCACCCAATCCAATGATCCGATATCTTCATTAGGTTCTTGCTCATCTTTGAATACAAAATACAAGTCATGGATTCCTTCTGTGGGCTGAAGCGGGGCAGTTACTTCCTTAAAATCCTTCCAGTCTCCGGTGGCTTTATAATTTAGGGTACTGATGACCGGTCCTTTTCGCGATTTAAGCCGCACCTCAATGGTAGCATCTTTATCCTTGGAGGCATACCTGTATTTAAGGTTTTTAATGCCTGTCAAATCCACGTCCTTCAATACAAAAAAGGATTTATGATTGATACTGCCCAATACATTCCAGTTCTTTTTCAAGTCAGTGACAACATCTGCATTCTCAGCTTCTATTTTAGAAGGCCGCAAAATCAAAGCGGTTGAATTGCTCAGCGGAATTGCCTCTCCCCCATTATCCGTATAGGAAGCGGTCAATATATACCTTCCTTCTTCCTTTTTATTCAAATGATCCTTAAGTGGCAGGCTACCAGTTTGAGGAAGCTTTACTTCTGCCTGCTCCTGACCCAGGGCTAAGACATATTTTACTATTTCCGTGGCTTCTTCCTTTGAAAGCTGCGGATGGGCATTCATCGCGTGTTCTCCCCAAACGCCTCCACCACCGGTAATTACTTTATTAGCCAACATAGGAACCGCATTATTATTCCCCTTGTATTTCTGGGCAACAGCCATAAAAGCCGGCCCAACTGATTTTTTATCTATCTGATGACAAGCCTTACAATCACTATTTTCCATCAGGTTTTTCCCTAGATTGAAATTTGCGCTTATTTTCTGATGGCCTATCTCTGCATTTGATCCGCTTACTTTCGGAATGTAATTCAGCGTTATTTCAACCTTCTTCGAATCAATTACCTTATCCTCCTTATCTTTTACTTCTACTGAATATTTCAATGGTTCTCCATCAAAAAAGAAAGTACTGTTTCCCGGAGTATTTATGACCACCTCTGGAAGTGTGTTCCCGACAATAATCTCCATAGTATCAGTATCCGTTAATCCGGAGGGATCTGTGATCTTTAGACTAGCCTTATAGATTCCATTTTTTTGAAAGGTATATTCAGGATTGGCTTCTGTTGAGCCTACTTGATTTCCTTCAAAGCGCCATTCATATTTCAATTGATCATCCTCATCAAAATCATAACTTTCTTTGCTGCTAAGGGCTACTTTCAGCGGAGCTGCTCCGATACTGTCTTTTGCCGTCACATTGGCTACAGGCGCTCTGTTTCCTGGATTAAACTCTATTCTTACCAACCTTGCATCCACGTTGTCAATACCATAAACGGAACCATATTCCAACATATAGAAAGCGCCATCGGGACCAACCTCCAGATCAATTGGCCTTTTAAAATCACCGGTTAATGACATAAAAGGCTCCATACTTTTATAATTATAGTCGGAATCCAGGCGGACAGCGAAAACCCAGTTTCGCATCCAATCATAAATAAATAGAGCTTTATCGTAATATTCGGGGAATTTAATATCTGAATCCAGGCTCTCGTCAAAATGGTATACGGGTCCTGCCATTGAGCTTCTTCCACCTAAGCCCACCTGCGGAAATTCCACGGACTTGTCATAAGGATACCAGATCATTGCTTTCTGGGTGGGAGGAAGATTTTTTATTCCTGTGTTTAAAGGAGATTCATTTACCGGAGCATCAGGATTAAATGAGGCGCCTACTTCTTTGGTCTCAAAATTATAGTCCTTGTAGGCTTTGTTGTCCCCGACAAAATAAGGCCAGCCATAAAAACCAGGTTTCCTTGCCTGGTTAATTTCATCGTATCCTCTTGGACCCTGAGGACCATCTTCTCCCGAATCAGGCCCTATTTCGCCCCAATATAAAATCGAGGTTTCCTGATCTACCGAAATTCTGTAAGGATTCCGGCAACCCATGGTATAAATTTCAGGGCGAGTGCCTGGTGTTCCTTTTGGAAATAAATTGCCTTCAGGAATGGTATAACTTCCATCGGCTTCTGGATGAATTTTTAAAATTTTGCCACGAAGGTCATTGGGGTTACCGGCTGATCTTTGGGCATCAAAAGTTATTCTGCCTTTTCGTTCATCAATGGGGGCAAAACCGTCAGATTCAAAAGGAACAGTGTTGTCTCCTGTAGAAATGTATAAGTTTTTGTCTTTATCCCATGTCAATGAACCACCGGTATGAGCGCTAGACTCAAGCTCAATAGGTACTTTAATAATTACTTTTTCAGAACTCAGATCCAACATTCCATCTTTGCTTATCACAAACCTGGATATGTTTTGGGCAAGTGGTTTTTTGTCAGGCGTGTAGAAGAAATAAATATAATTATTGGTAGCAAAATCAGGATCAACAGTTACTCCAAGCAGCCCGTTCCCATGAATTTCCTTAGGTTCCGGTAACACATTGAATTTATGAACAAGCTTGGTTTGATTGGAAACAGGATCGAACATATAAAAATTACCGCTTCTTTCCACAAAGAAAACCCTTCCATCGGGCGCTACAGCCAGTTCCATAGGTTCATTCAAATCATTGGAAAGTAATACTTTCGTAAACCTGTTTTCCTCCGGTGTTTTCACTGCATAAGATTTGCCAAAATCCAAATCACTGCTGTTTGCCATGGCGTATTTAATTCCGCCTAAAATATGGAGCATAAACAGAGGTTCTGAATAAGATTCTTTCGTATGTCCTCCACCGGTATAAAAAGCCCGGCCTCCATCAAATTCATGATACCAGGCAATTGGGTGATTTACGCCGTGCTCTCCTCCTTCATAAGAATCTTCATCAAGCTGTGCCAGGACTTTAAGCCCGGGCTGAATGCTTTTATAATTGTACCACTCATCTGTTCTCTCCCATTTTTGAGGTAAAGATTTTGTAGAAATATGGGTAGTGTCCGTTACATGAACCGTGGCTTTTTGGATTTTAGGGTGATTTAAAAAATACGCGCCAACCAGTTGATTAAACCATGGCCATTCGTATTCTGTCGTGGTGGCGGCGTGAATTCCGACAAATCCCCCACCCGCTTGAATGTATCTTGCAAATGCCACTTGCTGGTCAGCATTTAACACATTCCCGGAAGTACTAAGAAAAACAATCGTATTATACTTTTTTAACGAATCTTCATTAAAGTATGCAGCATTTTTAGTCGTATCAACCACAAATCCATTTTCTGCCCCTAACTTTTGTAAAGCCGCAATACCTGTAGGAATTGATTCGTGATAATAACCTTTCGTTTTCGTAAAAACAAGAATCCTTTTGCTGTCGGATTCAGAAGTAACCTGTGCGGTTGGGCTGGTTTTTGAAACAGTTTTACAGGCATAAAAGACGCCTATAGCCAACATGATAAAAAGAAGCTTTGATAAAAAGCTTCCTCTGCTTTTCTTAAGTTTAGTTAACATTTGTACTTTCCTATTTTATTTAATAAAACAAGCACTTAAGTAACTAACTTCATTTATTGTTTCAAAAGTATTTGGCATTTTTTTAATGGAATTATTAAAAAAATTAATAAAAGGGCAACATCACATATAAGGCTGTGAGTTTTTATAAACTTTTAAGATGGAGTTTTCTTTAGGAATCACATGTTCTAAAGCTCTCGATAAAATGCTTTTACATGCTCTTTTCTTTGTAAAAACGAGAGACTTATGAATTCGTCTCATCTATTCAATTACTCCTGCCACTTTTCCAACTGCTCCAGGTCTTTGTTCTGGCCTTCTTTTATCTCACGGGCCAACTCCTTTACTTCAGCATTGGTGCCTTTGTACATTTCAATTTCCGACATTTCGATCCCACTTTTGCTGTGGTCCAACATCATAGAAACAAAGTCCTTCTCCATATCTTCCGTCATTTCCCTGCCTTGCTGCCTGTCATTCATTCGCTGCATCGGGTCCAGCAGTAGTTTTGTTTTGTCCTGATCTTCAACGGAAGAAGGATATTCATCTGAAAAAGATAATAATTTCTCATATTCCTCCGCTTTCCGGTTTATCATATTTTCAGCCATTTGTATCAATTGATCATCTGTGCCCGATACAAGATAAAGCTCAGCCATTTGAATAGCGCCTTTGTGATGTTCGGCCATCAGTTTGGCATAGTCTTGATCTATCTGACCACTCAATTCAGCATCCATCATTTCCCTCATATTTTGGCTCATTAATGAGCTAAAAGTA
>Ga0196965_1000505_pt1 | contig 22465 bp, 23 predicted proteins | sample S1_20metaG_FD_148668 | JGI IMG/M metagenome (GOLD analysis project Ga0196965, IMG submission 148668) | Soil microbial communities from Anza Borrego desert, Southern California, United States - S1_20 | ecosystem: Environmental > Terrestrial > Soil > Desert | place: USA: California | collected... | reverse complement strand
ATCGCGTCTGACAACCGTTGTTGATTACTTACATACAATGCATGATCAAGGGCGTATAGTTTTTCAAATACATTCTTTTCAAACATTGAAGTTTTTGAATCAGGCGTTATCGTTGCCGGAGAAAACCTGCGCCCCGTAACATGATATCCGAAGGACATCTCATTTGATGTATTTAAAAAATAGGTAAGGTCATTCTTCAGGCTTAGCTCCTGCAAATTAGAAGTCCATTTAAAACCCTGGATATTATCGTTTATCTCCAGGGCATAGTCAAAGTTGGAAGCGATCAGACTGATGTTGGAAAAGAGGCGTTCATTAAAGAGGTGGTTCCAACGAAAGGTTACTGTGGAATTACCCCATCCAAAGGCAGCATCGCCGCCATCAAAGCTAATTTTATCGCGTCCGGTATAACCCGCTACAAAAAAACGATTATTGTTATTTGCCCGCCAGTTTACCTTGGCATTAATGTCATAGAAATTCACACCATTGTCCGTGTCGGCGGCCTTCAGGTATAGTCCAATATTTGAAGTCCGTCCGGAAAGAACAAATGAACTCTTCTCTTTCTTTATCGGCCCTTCCACCATGATGCGGCTTGCCATCGAACCAATTCCACCGGCGACCTGGAAATTTTTATTGTTCCCATCTTTTGTTCGTACTTCCAGGATTGAGGATAGCCTTCCACCAAACCGTGCAGGGATTCCTCCTTTATAAAGTTCGGAATCTTTGATAACATCAGCGTTGAAAACCGAAATCATACCACCCAAATGGGAAGGATCATAAATCGGTGCTTCATCAATCAAAATCAAATTCTGATCTCCACCTCCACCCCGGACAAAGAAAGTTGAAGTTCCTTCCCCGGCTGAGATAACTCCGGGTAATAATTGTACATTTTTAATAATATCAACTTCACCGAACAAGGCAGGCAGTTTACGTACCTGGTCCATGTTAAGAGAATTTTTGCTCATCTGAATATCTACAACGTTGGCGTCAATGGCCTTTTCAGTAATTTCAATCTCCTGAATTACAGTGGCCTCCGTCTCCAATTGGATGTTTTCCTGGCGATTGTCCTGAAGGTCGATGGAATTGACAATGGTTTTATATCCCATGTAACTGTATTGCACATCGTATTGTCCAGACGGAATGGTAATGGAGTAAAATCCATATGCGTTGGTAACGGTCCCAGCTTTCAGTGAAGGGATATAAACCGTTACACCAATAAGTTCTTCGCCGTTAGTGAAATCTTTGACATAGCCATTTAGGGTAACTTTTTCCTGGGACCTGCCCACCGTGCTGAGTCCCATCAGCATTAACAGAATTAAAATACGAATCATTGAAATGTTAATTGTTTTGTTCCAGACACCTTTACCGGCTATTGCCCCTATCCAATCAAAAAAAAAACAAAATTAATAGGCATAGCCGTACAGTTGCCCCTACTGACGTAAAAAAAAAGAAATGGTTACCTTTATCCCCTGCAATAGGCACGGAATACTTAGAAAAAATGGATTATGTTTAAAAAATTATTGGAATTGTATAAAGCATACAAACCGTATATCAGGGTGGACCTGATCATGTACGCTTCGTTGATCCTGATGATCTTTCTGTATTTTATTATTTCAATCCTTATTGAATGACAACAAGGTGTAGAGTACCCTATCTTCTAAGACGCTTTGCTAATACCATTGAATGATTTGTGCACCCATCAATAGCAGAAAAAGCGAAAAAGCAATCAATAAGCTAAGTAATTTCTTCTTCATATATCACTCTTTAAAAACACACTACTATAAACCTGTTTCTTGTCTTTTAATTATCTACCAATAATTTTGCCATAAAAAAACCGTCACGAAGGCGGGCGTGACGGTTTAAACTGGAATGATTCTAAAACAAATAATCAACCGCTAACACGGTCTCTTAACGCATTAAATTCTCTCTTCACATCCTGGAAGGTGTTTCTTGCACCTTCCCGCACTTCATTCCAATTTTCTTCAGACGCTGTTTCAATTCGTTCTAGTTCAACGTCAACGTCTTCACGTTTTTGTACAAGTTCATCACGCAGCTGCGAAAATTCTTCTTTTGAGTCGGCAGTAGCATCTTCCATCCGCTGACTTACTTTCTGAATCTGGTCACTTACGTCTTCACGCAACTCGCGCAGGTCTTCAGAAATTTCAATGCGTTCATCTTCATAATCATCGTTTACCGCTGCAGTTTCTGAATTCGTGGTATTGGATGAATTGCAAGCAGTTAGATTAAGCAAGCCATAGGTTAGCAGGATACTGACCGCTAATCGAAGCAAAGTTTTCATAATGGTTTAGTTTTAGTCCGACCCTTTAGCTGAATAAATTTTGTTGCCTGGGCTCAGCGGAGATTAAAAACGCGAACCTGTGTCGTGTTTCAATTTATCCAACAACTCCCGGCTGCCTTCATACCCCATGTCACCCTGTTTCATTTTTCCCCTCATGTTCTCCAGGTATTGCCGTACTGCATCAATGGCCTGTTGTGAGTAAACACGTGACCGTTTAGCAATATTCTGCCTGGCCTGATTTCCTGAAGTGGGTGCCAATAACATTCCGGTTACAACACCAACGGCTGTTCCTACTAATAATCCGCCTAAAAATTTCGATGAAGCACTCATGTTGTCTATAGTTTAGTCTTTAATGTATCAGCTAAGCAAATATTAATGCCAACAGAAAGAGCAGGTTGCCGTACTTCGAGGCCTTATTCGATTTGAAAGCTTGTCCGTGGGGAATTTCTACATCATGTTGAACAAACTTCCCACAGCAGAAGGCAGGATTCTAAAACCTAAAAGCGACTGATGAAACCATTGAAAAAACTTGAATTCGTGATCTTTAAAAGGAAACCGTTCGCGCCACATTGATTCGAAAATGCGCTGGCATGTCACTTTCTATACACTGGTTAAAACTTATATGTCGAACAAAACAAATGATTTTATGAAAGGAGAAATTAAAAAGCAGTTGATGCTTGTTTTTACTGTGATAGGAGGAATACTGATTTTCTCTAATCATGCACAAGCACAGGATTCGGTATCGTACAGAAGCAATACAACACAAACAACAACAACAACTTCGAGTTCAGATACCTACTCTGATGATTATGATGACGATGGTCGTGATGAAACGACGGATGTTGCTTCGCCACGAGCTGGTATTAAAGCCGGATTGAATATGAGTAACCTGATTGTGGATGATGTGAATGACCGCAATGCAAGATTTGGTTTCCATGCGGGGGTTTATGGCCAGCTCTTTTCCAGCCAGGCATTTGCTCTTCAACCAGAGGTAAATTTTTCAACAAAAGGTAACAAAGCCGATTACAATGTTGGTGTAATTCAACAGGAAACGAAACTAAACCTGAGCTATATCGATATTCCGATTTTAGCGGTCTTTAAATTAGGGCGCGCTGCCGAAATACATGCTGGTGCATACTGGGCTTACCTGGTAGGTGCCAATATTGATACCGATGGCGATCTTGGTGATGACTTCCGCAGGGTAGACCGCGAGAACTTTGACGATTGGGATTACGGACTTGTGGGTGGATTAGGTTTTAATCTGGGCGAAGGCGCCCAACTAGGTGCCCGGTATAGTTATGGACTGAATGAAATTGCGGAAAGCCGCGGCGCTAAAGCCATGTTAGGTGACACTAAAAATTCTGTCGCACAAATTTATCTGGCGTTTAATCTAGCCGCAGGTAATTGATAAAATTGATAAATCTGAATTAACCTAAAAGCAAAAAACCTGATTCTAAAGAATCAGGTTTTTTTATACTTATTAAAAATCCGGTTTAACGGCTTGCCAAACGTTTGTGATGGCGTTCTCTGCTTCGTTTCGCGGTATTTTCTTCGTCGTCCACATCCATTGTTGGAAAGAAAACCCGGGCTAATACGTAAGCGAGAACCAGAAATACTCCATATGCACCAATGAATGTGAGTATAAGCGGTAGTAAGTCCATAAATGTTACATTTTGAAAACACTAAAGAAAAATTAGTGCCATTTATCCCTGCTTTAACGCTAAACCCGCGGACGGACTCTTTCCTTGCGTTTTTTCCATTATCATAAAAGAAAACCGCTCTCTTACTGTGTATAAATTATTCCATAATTGACGGCCCAGATAGCCAGATTGGGAATTCCCGGTTACCACATTTTAATTTTACACGTCCCGATTTTATTTACTTAACCTCCTCCCCTATAGCAGTTTATCCGTTTATTAATGATATTTTTTATATTTGTTAAAGCGGTTTTGCTTAAATGCTTTTGTTTTACTTAATCTCTAAATCATGAACATTTTTGTCGCTAAACTGAATTTCAATACACGCAAAGAAGACCTTGAAGCTGCGTTTGCTCAATTTGGTCAAGTGACATCCTGTAAGATTGTTCGAGATAAAGAAACCGGTCGTTCTAAAGGATACGGTTTTATTGAAATGCCGAATGATGAAGAAGCGAATTCAGCGATCGCATCACTCAATGAAAAGGAGTTTGATGGAAGGGTAATTGTGGTAAACCCCGCAAATCCACGTCCGGCTGACAGCAGAAACCAATAAAAATTTTTCTTATTATTGAGGATAAAGTCTTTCCTTCCGGAAGACTTTTTTATTTTATTCTTTCGATCGCATTTTGAAAAACAACGGCATAGCCTTGATCGTGTCCACTTCAAATTAACACCAACGAAACTGCATGCACCGCCTTATTGGATTTGCTTCCGGTCCCCTTCTTTTTATTGGAATTATCTTGCTTATACCGGAATCGTGGCTTGCGGATAATGCTGTAAAAACAATTGGCGTGGCAGCCTGGATGATAACCTGGTGGATTACAGAGTCGGTACCAATTCCTGTTACAGCCATGCTACCCCTCGTCCTTTTCCCTTTCCTGGGAATTATGGATATGAGTGACTCGGCTTCGCCTTATGCAAACCCAATTATTTTCCTTTTCATGGGCGGGTTTCTTATTGCACTGGCTTTGGAAAAACACCGGCTGCACGAACGAATCGCATTGCATCTTATTCGTATCACTGGCACTTCTGGTAATGGGATCATTCTTGGTTTTATGGTCGCTGCCGCGGGATTAAGTATGTGGATCAGCAATACTGCCACAGCCATGATGATGTTGCCCATCGCGATGTCGGTGGTGGATCTCCTTAAGAAGAACAAAGGCCAGGCGATTCACGAATTCAATAAATCGGAAAGAAACTTTGCCCTTGGCCTTATGCTCATGGTAGGATATGCAGCTACCTTAGGCGGCATGGCAACGCTTATCGGAACGCCTCCCAACGTGGTTTTTGCCGGACTACTCAACAAATTCTATCAGGAAAAAATAAGTTTTGCTGACTGGATGATAATCGGTGTTCCGGTCGCCATTGTATTGTTAACAAGTACGTATCTGATCATTACAAAAATTTTGTTTCCAAACCGTCTTCATAAGGTAGAAGGAACTGATGCACTAATCGCTTCCCGTCTTACGGACCTTGGTCCTATTTCAAAAAAAGAAAAGCGCGTTTTATCAATCTTTATCTTTACGTCCTTCCTATGGATCTTCCAGGAATTACTCAACGCCTACGTGTTTGGTAAGCCAGTGTTTAATGATACAAACATTGCCATGTGTGGCGGACTACTCATGTTTATTGTTCCGGCAAATCTTAAGAAAATGGAATTCCTGTTACACTGGAAAGATACCGAACGCATGCAGTGGGGAATCCTGCTCCTATTCGGCGGCGGACTTTGTCTTGCGCAAGCTTTAAAGGTTACTGGGATTATTAATAGTGTTGGCGACTGGATTGCTGCTCAAAGTACATACAATGCTTTACTGCTCTTACTACTTATTGTAATTAGTGTCTTTCTGTCTGAACTTATGAGTAACGTGGCCCTTGTCCAAATTTTTGTTCCGGTAATTTTCGGCATTTCCGACGGGTTAGACGTTAGCCCCGTGATGCTTGCACTACCCGTAACCCTTAGTGCCAGTATTGGCTTTATGTTTCCAATTGCAACGCCGCCAAATGCCATCGTGTATTCCAGTGGCTACATACGCATGAAAGACATGGTGCGCGCCGGTGTTTTACTTAACATTGTCTCAATCATTATTATTCTTATCGCATCGCTTACCCTGGTGAGGTGGATGTTTTGATGAGGTGCTGCTGATGGTTTTTTAGATAAGCCGTAAGCTACAGGCGGCAAGCTTCAAGGTGATTTTGATAAATAATAGGTTTATCGAAATAGTTGCGAGCTTTGAGCTGCGAGCTGCGAGTTTGTTGGGGCTGTAACGTAGTGGTTTAGAAAAGTGCCGGGTATTCAGTATTCAGTATTCAGTATTCAAACATGGAACCTCAAACAAATGGCACAAGCCCTTCATTATCGAAAACCCTGAACTTTGACAAACCATAAACTTTGAGCCTTGGACTTTGAACTTTGAACCCTTCCCCGTCCCAGGCAGGAAAATTTAGCGTTGCTTGTTGCGGATGTGGTTTAATTACTAATCAAAGAAATTTTATACCGCTTATCTGCGTTTACACAATAGACAGTCGGGCAACCAGCAGAAACCGGTATTTTTGGTTAATCACCCTCATGATAAACGTTTTAATGCATGCAATACGTGAAGAAAAAACTTCATCCTCACTCTGTAAAGGGTAAAATTCTCGCGGGATTTTTACTTGCATTTGCTGCTATTCTGCTCGCATTCACCATCACGAATTATGCGTTTAAGGATATGCTTGGAACGGTTGAAGATCTTTCTGAGCCAAGTGAAAAACTTACGCGCCTGAACCGCGTTTTTCAAGAAATCACCCGGCTGGACCAATTGCAACGTGCGGAAGCGATTAAGAACCCACAAAAACCTTATAATGCTTTCCTTAATCAATCGCAGGTAACAATCGCGATGACAGATTCATTGCGGCTGCTGGATTGGGATCCAAAACAGTTGCAACGCATTGAAAGTATGAAGAATATCCTGAAAGACCGGGACAGTCTTTTCTTTTCATATCTTAAGTTAAAATCCAACCTTATTGATAATAAAAGTCTGACGCGACGAATTGATACACTCTCCACAATCATCGAACAAAAAAAATTACAAATTGATACCAGTGTAGTAACCACCGAAAGAAGAACCACAACAACCTTCGTACATGATACCATTGAAGAAAAAGATGACCGGTCGTTCATTGGAAAAATCTTTGGTAAGAAGAAAAAAGAAACAGAGCCTTCTGTTCAGGTGAAAGTACAGGAAGAACTGAGTGTGAGCGTGGATACCCTTGCGATTGCAAAACAAAACCAGGCACTTGAAGAAGTTGAAAAAATTGTACAACATCTGGAAGTTGATCAGCGTTTGCAAAACAAGAGACTGCTCTCTCGCGAATTGCAACTCATCAACACGAATAGTCTCCTCATCAACCAATTGCTGAGCATCCTTCACGAAGTAGAAACGCAGGAACTTAAATTAATGCAGAAGAAAAGTATTGATGCAGGTATCGTTGTGAACTCCAATATCAAACGTATCAGTATTTTGTTACTGGCCTTTTTTCTTGGTGCTGCTGTACTTGTATATTTAATCTGGATTGATATTAGTAAAAGTAATTTTTATAAAGATCAGCTCGAAAAAGCGCGTGACGAAGCTGAAGAACTGAGTCAGATAAAACAACGCTTCCTGGCGAACATGAGCCATGAAATACGCACTCCCCTTCAATCTATTATCGGATTTGCCGAGCAGATCAAACAAAAACAATCCGTTGACCGTGAAGCCGTAGATGCAATCTATAGTTCTTCAGAGCACTTGCTTCACATCGTGAATGAAGTTTTAGATTACAGCCGGATCTCCTCCGGAAACCTCACGTTTGCCCACGACAAGTTTCGTTTAATGGAAGTAATCCATGAAATAGAATCGGCCATGCGCATTCAAACTGAACGCAAACAACTCACCCTTGTCATTGATTCAGAACAAGCAACTGATTACACACTGACTGGAGATTCATTTCGCTTACGGCAGGTACTGTATAACGTATTGGGTAACGCAGTGAAATTCACAACAACGGGTTTTGTTAAACTTGCTGTCAAAACAAAAGCGGCGAATGAAAAAGTACATTGTGAATTTCAAATCACAGATACTGGCATTGGCATTGAAAAAGATGATATTCACAAAATTTTCAATCAGTTTGAACAAGCCAACACATCCATTGAACGACACTTTGGTGGAACGGGACTTGGTCTTACTATTGTAAAAACCCTCGTCGAAGCACAAGGCGGAAACCTGCAGGTTGCCAGTGAGCCAGGCCATGGGTCTACATTCACGATTTCTTTAACCTTTGAAACAAGTATCGGTGAAATCGGTCATGATGAACTTCCAGCTGCCGTTGCGGAATACCAACCCTTTACCGGAAAAGTACTTGTGGTTGACGACGATCCGATGATCTTGCGTTTATGTGGTTTGATCCTTGCCAAAAATGAAGTTAATCATACCTTGTATCACGATTCTGAAGCATTGCTACATGCCGACGCTGACGATGACGTGGAGGTTATTCTCATGGATATCCGCATGCCTCGTGTCAGTGGAATTGAATTGTGCAAGGCGTTGCGAAAAAAGTATAGTGAAAAAACAAAATTTGTGGCACTCACAGCGCATGTATTTCCTCAGGATAAACAGCTGTTGTATGAACAGGGATTTGATGTGGTCTTGTCAAAACCATTTCATGAAGAAGATCTTCTCTCCTTATTGGGGATAAGTTCGCGCGCGAAACAAAAACCGGAATTGAATGCACAAGCTTACGTGGTTGATCTAACACCTTTACGCCAAATGACATTGCATGATGAAAGTTTATTCCAGTCGGTGCTTCAGCAATTTATAGAAGAAACACAGCAGGACCTTTCCGACTTGAATGAGAAACTAAATGAAAAGAACAACGTCGCCATACGGGAGATCGTTCATAAACTCGCGGGCCGTGTTGGTCAGATTGGAATTCTTCCGCTCTCCTTAAAACTCCGTCAGATTGAAACTAAAATAGAAGAAGGCGAAACCCTTGATGCGATATTTTTACCGCTTGTTAACGTACGCAAGGAAGTAGATCAATTACTTGCCACCGTACAAAGTATGTCCCTGGAAAAATCCAACAGTTGAGGTTTCTTGGTTTCCCGTGAACTTAACCGCGAAGCCGCTGAGACGCTAAGTTTCGCTAAGTAAAACCGATTTAACACTTCGCGTGCCTCCGCGTCTTTGCGACTCCGCGGTAAAGAAACCAAAATTGAGTAGCTATATTCGCTGGTGCAATTAAACGCGGACGCGCTGAGACGCTCAGTAAAATGCTCAGAGGTTATGTACGAATCGCTTAAAGCCATTTTTTAAGAGCGGCACATTAAAATTAATTAAAAAACCGAGCTTTTTATTCGCAAGTTTAAGATAACTTATGATTTGCGCCTCATGGACAGCAAGTATCCCTTCAATGGCTTTTAGCTCCAATATAATTTCGTTCTCTACCAGTATGTCAATGATAAAATCTTTATTTAAAGCTTCACCCTTATAGTGCAACGTTACCGGTATCATTGTATTTACTTTAATTTTCCGATTACGAAGTTCTTTTACCAGGCAATGCTGATAAACAGTTTCCAATAATCCTGGTCCCATCTCTTTATGTACAGCGATTGCAGAGTCAAGAATAATTGAGGATAAATGATTCAAATAAGTTGAATCCTGAGATTGTACTTTTTCCATATTGGCAATGATTTAAACAACGGTAATTCAATTTACCCATCCGCCCTTACATCCACAACAAGAATCGGATTATATGTCAATGGTTTCTTAACCGCGAAGGCGCTGAGACGCTAAGTTTCGCTAAGTAAAAACCGATTTAAAACTTCGCGTGCCTCCGCGTCTTTGCGACTCCGCGGTAAAAAAAACTATATTAGATTCTAAAGATCGATAGAAAGGGACCTGAAACTCAATAGGGCTATACTTGAGTCTAAAATAACATCACTGGATATTATATTTCTCCATCTTCAGATACAGCGTTTTACGATCGATGTTTAAAATTCGCGCCGCTTTTGATTTATTATAACGTACTTCCTGAAGTGTCTTCACGATCATCTCTTTCTCCTGCGTTTCCTGCAACGCCTTCAGATCGTAAACAGGTACCGCAGGCGTTGGCTTGGTTACCGGCGTACGTGCGGCGGTGATCATTTCTACCGGAAGCGCCTGAATCGAGACCACATCTTCCGTTGTTAGCAACACAGCACGCTTGACAACATTTTTCAATTCACGCAAGTTACCAGGCCAATCGTAAGTTTTGAATAAATGAAGCACCTCATCGTTAAACCCGACAACATTTTTTCCAAGCTCTTGATTTGCCGACTCCCTGAAGAAATCAAGGAACTCGTTAAGATCCGATGACCGTTCTCGTAACGCGGGTACTTCAAGCTTAAATTCATTTAACCTGTGATACAGATCTTCACGGAACTGGCCACGTTTAACACTTTCTGCAAGGTCGTCGTTTGTAGCCGTGATAATGCGCACATCTACGCGTATTTCTTTATTACTACCAATTGGAGAAACAACCCGTTCCTGGATGGCGCGTAATAACTTAATTTGAACTTCGTAAGATAAGTTTCCTACCTCGTCGAGAAACAATGTACCTGTATGCGCAGCTTCAAACTGACCTGTCTTATCCTGAACAGCCCCGGTGAACGAGCCCTTTATATGCCCAAACAATTCGCTGGCTGCAAGATCTTTCGAGAGTGCTCCACAATCAACAGCAACAAAAGGGGCTTTTGCCCTGGCACTCAACTGATGTATTGTACGCGCCACGTATTCTTTTCCCGTACCACTTTCACCTTCTATAATAACAGACATCGCCGTTGGGGCGACAAGTTTTACATAATTATGGAGATGTTGTGAAGCTTCGCTTTTTCCCTGAACAAATTGCTTTACCGGCGACGCTTTCTTCCCTGATACAGCAGGTCGATCCTTCTTCATCGATTGTTGAACAATCATCAGAAGTTCATCCGGATTTACTGGTTTAGTGATGTATTCGAAAGCCCCAAGTTTAATTGCCTTTACAGCGGTTCGGATATCAGAAAAGCTTGTCATGATGATCACCGCAGTTTCAGGCCGGACTTTTTTCATCTCCACCAGCATATCCATTCCGGTGGTATCCGGTAAACGATAATCGAGTAAGACGAGGTCGTAGGAACGTGCCAAAAAAGTTTTCAGGCCATCCTTACCATTATGGTTGGTGGTAACCTGAAAACCATGCTTCTGTAAAAACCCTTCCAGTATCCGGGAAAAGGTGAGGTCGTCCTCAATCAATAAAACTGCAGCCATATGGGCTGAAAAATAAAAAGAAAGCCGGAGATTATTCCAGCTTTCTTTCTTTACTTGTTTTCAGGTTCTTCGAATGGCTTAATCGTCAAGTCGTTGACCATCCTTACTGAATTTGATCACCTGAGTATCAGCGCCATTTTTCAGTTCCACTTCGTATTGATCGTTTTTCTTGTCGTGGCGGGCGGTGTTAATCAGCCAACCTTTATATTCCTGATCTTCCAAGGTTTTCTTTACGGCCTCAGGAAGTTCTTCAGTTTTAATCTCTACCTGCTCAGCAGCATCGGCATCAGGTGTTGGTGCCGGTGTAACTACTTCTGTTGATGGATTCGTTTCTGGTGTGGTTTGAGCATTAACGGCTACTGCACCTAACATGGCAGCAAAAGCGAACATTACTTTCTTCATGATATTTTAGTTTAATGGTATACTACTGGGTTCTTATTATTTCAATGCCACAGCGAACAATACGGAAACAGATTTGACTTACAAGCCTTTACGTTCTCAGCGATTCTAATTACTGTAGAATGTTTCAACAGGGTGTTGATATCCGCGGCACTTACATTTATTTTGCCTTCTGTTTAAACTTGTTACCTTACTCAACAATTTGCTGTTACATGAATAAATCCAACACGGCATTTCGCAATGCAATCATCGCTTCCCTGGGCGGTTTTCTTTTTGGTTTTGACACTGCGGTTATTTCCGGTGTAGAGAAATCAATCCAGGTGCTTTGGAACCTGACTGACGTAGAACATGGTTTCACAGTAGCCTCTGCCCTTTTTGGAACCGTGATCGGTGCACTTGCAGCCGGAATCCCCGCCGAGAAATGGGGACGAAAACGCGTACTTCAGGTAATCGGCTTGCTTTATCTGATCACATCGCTTATTACAGCGTTAACACCATCATGGTCTTTATTTGTGATCTTCCGTTTTCTGGGAGGTATTGGAGTAGGTGCTTCTTCGGTGGTTGGTCCCATGTATATCTCTGAAATTTCTCCTGCCCATAACCGTGGCAGACTGGTGGCATTGTTCCAGTTTAATATTGTGAGCGGGATTCTTATCGCCTTTATTTCAAATTATCTTCTCTTTGGTGTGAGTGAAGAATCATGGCGATGGATGTTGGGTGTACAAGCCATTCCCTCCCTGCTCTTTGTGATTATGGTGATGTTTGTACCTGAAAGTCCGAGGTGGTTGATCAAAAAAGGTAAGTCATCCGAAGCCCGTGATGTATTGGCGTCCATTGGTGAACCCGATGCGAACATGGCCACAAAACGAATTGAAGAATCGCTTGAAAGTGAAATTGGCCTTAAAAAGGAAAGCTTATTTAATGGGTTGTATAACAAACCTATTTTTTATGTGGTCGTACTCGCAATGTTTAATCAGCTTTCCGGTATTAATGCGATCATGTATTATGCGCCACGTATATTCGAAATGACTGGCCTGGCGAAAGATACGGCGTTGCTCCAGGCTGTTTCTATTGGATTAACAAACATGGTGTTTACCCTACTTGCCATTTCTGTAATTGACAAATTCGGCAGAAAAAATCTGCTGATTGTAGGTTCTTTTGGAATGGTCTTTTTTCTTGGTCTTGTCGCATGGTCATTCTATACCCAAGACTTTGGTGGATATGCTGTCATGCTGTATCTCGTTGGCTTCATTGCTTTCTTTGCCTTTTCGCAAGGTGCTGTGATCTGGGTTTATATGTCGGAAATTTTTCCAAACAAAGTGCGCGCACAAGGTCAAACACTCGGAAGCTTCACCCACTGGATTATGGCAGCTGTTATCTCACTTTCATTTCCCATCATCGCTGAAAGCGAAAACGGCGGTTTCTATTCCTTCCTGCTCTTTGCCGTAATGATGTTGTTACATGGCATCTTTGCGTGGCGGGTTCTACCTGAAACTAAAGGCAAATCGCTGGAAGGAATTCAGCGGGATCTCGGAATACATTGATTTACGTCAAAACGTAACGTAACAATATAATCGAGATGTTCTACCTGGCGAAAAATAGCTTCCAGGAGGAGCATTGAAATCTGATGTTTAAGTAAATTAAATATGAGTCGGATTTAAACCACATATTGAATTAATCGATGCCGGAAATAATATCCGATAAAAAAGTTTTCTCCCTGCTTGAGGTAACGGCAAGCATCCAAAAAACAATTGCGGAGCGATATAAGAATTCATTTTGGGTGAAGGCTGAAATGAATAAGCTGAACCACTACGCACATTCGGGACATTGTTATCCAGAATTAGTTGAAAAAAAAGATGGGAAAGTTATCGCACTCATGAAGGCAATGCTGTGGAAAAATGATTTTTACAGAATTGATCAACGCTTCCATAAAATATTAAAAGAACCGATTAAAGATGGTATAAACATTTTATTCTGCGCAAGCATATCCTTTGACCCTATGCATGGATTAAGCCTGCGCATAATTGATATTGATCCGGTTTTTTCATTGGGAGAATTGGAACGTGAAAAACAGGAAACCATTGAACGGCTGAAACGTGAAGGTATCTATGATCAAAACAGAAAGGTTGCGATGGCCATGTTGCCACAACGGATCGCCGTGATTTCTGTAGAAACAAGTAAAGGATATTCTGATTACCTCAAAATCCTAGAACACAATCCATGGGGATACACATTTTTTAATTTTCTTTTTCCTTCATTGTTGCAAAGTGAGCGCGCAATTCCCTCTATCATTAACCAGCTTAAGCGAATCAAAAAAGTTATCCATCATTTCGATGCTGTTGCCATCATACGGGGCGGTGGTGGTGATGTTGGACTATCATCGTTTAACAACTATGAATTGGCCAGAGAAATTGCGTTGTTTCCACTGCCTGTCATTACCGGAATCGGCCACTCCACCAATGAAACGGTTGTGGAAATGGTCTCTTTTAAGAATGCCATCACGCCAACGGAACTTGCCGACTATTTGATTCAAATGTTTCATAATTTTTCGGTGCCGGTTAAAAAAGCAGAAGAATTTATAACAGAAAGGTCATTGCGTATTTTGAAAGATGAACGATTGAAATTTCACAACACGATGAAATATTTCAAGTCTGTAACACAACACCAGCTTTCAAAAAACCACAATAACATCGCCGGGCTCACCAGTGCGCTTACTCAGCAGGCAAAATTCCAACTCCTTCAGTCAGACCAAAACATTGATAGGAACAGGCAGCACATCCTGAAGTTCACGCCGTTGGTAATTCAATATCGAAGGCAACGAACTTCGGAAATAGTCAACCGATTTTTAAAGCAGACTGCGGATTTCATCATGGCGCAACAACAGTCCGTTCAGCAGGTGGAAAAACACGTTAATTTTTTAAACCCTGAAAACATTCTAAAACGTGGGTTTTCAATAACCCTGGATCAGCATGGAAAAGCCATAAAGGATTCGGCTAAACTGAATGCCGGTGACACAATAACTACTATTTTAGCATCGGGAAAAGTCGTAAGTAAGATTGAAGATGTATTAAATCACCGTGACGATGAATGAAAATCCAACATACACAGAGGCATTTGAAGAACTTCAGCAAATCGTAACTGAAATTGAAAGTGGTCAGATTACCGTGGATGAACTATCTGAAAAGGTGAAACGCGCCACTGCATTGATCAAAATATGCAAACTTAAACTCACCACGACGGAAGCTGATATCAACCTTATCCTTAAAGATATCGAAACCAGTGGTGGTAAACGCGAAGAGACTAAATAATCATTTGTTATACTGAAGAATAATTATAATCCGTCAGTCTCCTTTTTTTCTTTAGGCTCAGGACATGCTATCTCCCATTCTTTGGCCAGAAAAATTTCTCCTTCCTGTACTTTTTCAATCAGCTTATCTCGTTTCTTCAGGTATTTACATCCGATATCCACATAACGGTAATTTGCGCCATCGATTTTGAAATTAAAATGACACGTATTTTTGTTTTTTACATTCTTGAGGCAGATAAATTCCACCGACGACAAATCAGTTTCATGGGTGAATGTGAATCCACTAAATACAACGAAAACAAGGACCAGGACGATGATATTTTTCATTTACAAAAACGTTATCTGAACTAGAAAATTTACGCGGGCAAGATCGCTATTTTTGGGCGGAAGTAAAAATTTAAAACAGTCGAGAGCCGGTGATGTAAGCTGCGAGCTGCGAGCCGCGAGTTTTGTTGTACAGTAATACCAGGAGTTCGGTTTTTCCCTCTTGGTTTCAGGAGGGACGATCCTTCGACAAAGTCGGAGGATCAGGGTGGTTAGGACAATTTAAAACTTAATGTGTTTTTTGATAATTGTACGAACCTTGAGTTTGTTTGATCTGTAACTTTTCAGTTTACGTTAACTTATAAGATTTTTTGTTTTTTCTTACGAAGCATTTTTTCTTCTGATCGAGGGGATCCTTCTGCATGCTTTGTGCGTGGCACATGCGCGCATTAGGATGACGGTAACGAAGGGGGAGAATAGCTGTGAGTTACGAGCTGAGTTCGGTTTTTCCCTCCTGGTTTCAGGAGGGACGATCCTTCGACAAAGTCGGAGGATCAGGGTGGTTAGGACAATTTAAAACTTAATGTGTTTTTTGATAATTGTACGAACCTTGAGTTTGTTTGATCTGTAACTTTTCCAGTTTACGTTAACTTATAAGATTTTTTGTTTTTTCTTACGAAGCATTTTTCCTCCAATCGGTGGGATCCTTCCGCATGTCTCTGCATATAACAAAGACGCATTAGGATGACGGCCACGAAAGGAGAAGGGCGTCTCCCAGACAAGAACACGAAACCAACCTCAAACCTTAAACATCAAACCTCAAACAATTTTAGCAATACCCGTCGCTACCGAACACCAACTTTGAACCACGAACCATTCACCATAAAAAAACCCTGAGTGTTTCCCAGGGTTTTCCTTGTTATAAAATTGTGCAGATTAATATCTGTAGTATTCAGGTTTGAAAGGACCCTGTACTTCCACGCCGATGTATTTTGCCTGAGCATCGGATAATACATCGAGTTCTACGCCGATCTTTTTGAGGTGCAAACGCGCTACTTTTTCATCGAGATGTTTTGGTAGCATGTACACTTTGTTTTCGTATTTATCGGAATGTAACCACAACTCCAGCTGTGCTAAGGTTTGGTTCGTAAATGAATTCGACATCACAAATGAAGGGTGACCCATTGCACATCCTAAGTTAACAAGGCGACCTTCAGCCAATAAAATCACCTGGCGTCCATTGCTGAGTGTGTAAAGATCTACCTGTGGTTTGATCGTATCTTTCTGACCATTTTTGTTTAACCACGCTACGTCGATCTCGTTATCGAAATGACCAATGTTACATACGATGGTCTTATCCTTCATATTAAGAAAATGACGGTCTGCAACGATGTTAAAGTTACCAGTACAGGTAACAACAATGTCTGCCTCCTTTACGGCATCATCCATTCTCTTAACGGCGAAGCCATCCATGGCAGCCTGTAGTGCACAGATCGGATCGATTTCAGTTACAATAACGCGGGCACCGGCACCACGCAATGAGGCGGCTGATCCTTTTCCTACATCACCATAGCCTGCTACAACCGCGACCTTACCGGCAATCATCACATCTGTTGCTCTGCGGATAGCATCTACGCAAGATTCCTTACAACCGTATTTGTTATCGAATTTTGATTTTGTAACGCTGTCGTTAATATTAATCGCAGGCAATGGAAGTTTGCCGTTGTTCATTCTTTCAATAAGACGATGAACACCAGTAGTGGTTTCTTCTGAAATACCACGAATGCCTTCAACCAGTTCGGGATAACGATCCAGCACCATGTTGGTTAGATCACCCCCATCATCCAATATCATATTCAATGGCTTGCCATCGGGAAATGCAAACAGGGTTTGTTCTATGCACCAGTCAAATTCTTTTTCATTCATGCCCTTCCAGGCAAATACCGGAACTCCGGCTGCTGCTATGGCGGCAGCCGCATGATCTTGTGTTGAGAAAATATTGCATGAAGACCAGCTTACCTCAGCACCTAGTTCAACCAGTGTTTCGATTAACACCGCTGTTTGAATGGTCATGTGAAGGCATCCGGCTATGCGTGCACCTTTTAATGGCTTTTGTTTACCAAATTCTTCACGTGTGGCCATCAGACCGGGCATTTCTGCCTCAGCTAACGTTATTTCTTTACGTCCCCATTCAGCGAGGGAAAGGTCTTTAACCTTGAATTTCAGTTTTTCGTCTACCGTCATTTTTTAAGAATTTATCGCGGTACAAAAGTAAGATAAAGCTTTTAATATGTCACTAATACAAGGCAAAATGCCCTGAGGTTTGTCTTTTTAAGCAATCACCGTGGAACTTTTAGATATTTTAAGGCTGTTTTGCTAAAAATAATAAAGATGAAGCCCAAAATAAAAATAGATGTGATCTCTGATGTGGTTTGTCCGTGGTGTTATATCGGAAAACGGAGGCTTGAGAAGGCGCTGGAGGAATTGAATGAAGCGTTTGAATTCGACGTTGAATACCACCCGTTCGAGCTCAATGCCGCGATTCCGGTTTCGGGTGTGAACAGTAAAACATATCTGAGTGAGAAGTTTGGTAGTGAAGAACATTATGAACAAATCACCGGTCGCGTTACGGCAGTAGCACAAACTGAAGGCTTAACCTTTGACTTCAATAAACAACTCGTTTCTCCTAATACGCGCAAAGCCCATAGCTTAATTAAGGCTGCAAAAGAATCGGGTGTGCAAACACAAGTGGTTGAAGCATTATTCGGAGCTTATTTCACCGATGGTGTCGACCTTTCCAGTGATAAAAATCTAATTCAACTCGCTGTTACGGCGGGCTTATCAAAGCAACTTGCTGAGGATACGCTAAGGGATGAAGAAGCACTTTTACAGATTGCTTTGGAAGAACAGGAAATGCATAAACTTGGTATAACCGGTGTGCCGTTCTACATCATCAATCGTAAATATGGAATTTCAGGTGCACAGCCTACCGATACTTTTGTACGCGCTTTACGCGATGCCTCCGCGCAAACATCGATGGTGGGGAGAATCCTGTGATGTGGATGATAAAAACTGCTAAAAAAAGTGTTCTGTTGAAGATCATACAGAACACTTTTTCTTTACGTTTTTTTGTTCGTCACAAATAACACAATACCTGCTACAAGCAGAATTCCGCCTACAATAGGTGACCATGCTATTGGTGTTTTTTCTTCTTTATTGATTTCAAGTGGCCCTATATCAACCACTTCTTCTTTCGTGATCAGATTAAATCCGGTAAATACCGTCATCAGGCCCCCGATCACAATGAGGATAATTGCTAATGTTCTCATGTGTTTAAATTTACCTTAACCCGTATAAACTTGATGCCAGCGGATCGCTAGGAAATTAGGTATTGGGTATTTTAGGCATTAGGCATTAGGCATTGATGGGCATTGGGCATTGAGCATTGAGGCCATAAAAAACAAGCTTAATTCAGCGGCGTTGATTAGGCATTGCATTAAATCCTAATTCAATGTCGTTTACTTAAGCTTGTTTGTTTTTTGCCTCACCCTGCCCTCTCCGAAGGAGAAGGTTGACGGAAGCTTAAGTAAACGACATTGATTCCTAATTCCTAATTCCTAATTCCTAATACCGAATGCCTAATCCCTAATTCCTATTTCAGCTGGTCTTGCTTGATGATTGTTGTCCAGATACTTGTTTTGCCATTGTCGGTGCGGGTCCAGATGGGAGTGATGATGCCTTTATGCGCTGTAATGTTCAGATGAGCTGCAAACGGTGAGGATGTTTCCGGAATGAATGGTGTTTCACTGATCTTCACGTTCTTAAATGAAGTTCCAGCATCGATGGAATATGCCAGGTAAACATCGGTCTGATTATCATCATAAGACCGGCGATCATAATACAGTACATATATATTTCCGGTAGTCTGATCAATGGTTGTCCAGGGAAGATATTGATGTTTTCCCACACCATCATCGTTAATCTTTAGCGGTGAACTCCAGTTGTCTCCAAAATTCGATGAACGCATAAACCAGATATCCGTATCGTCTGCACCCCTGCGTTGATCGGCCCAGGTGATATATAACATTCCCTGGCGTTGCCCTTTTGTTTTCTCTACAACAAGCACCGGCATTCCATTGCATTTGCCATGGCCAGGAATAGTAAGATCCCACCCACCGGGCTGGTCCGTAATTGTAATGTCGTTTCGTAACCACATTCCTCCACCATCAAAAGAACGATCGAAAAAGATCTTGTTTGCATTTGACCACGCTACATAACGTTTTTTATCTTCACTTACGGCAGGAAATCCCCCCACCGTTGTGCTATCCCCATCCAAACAGTTCCCCGACATTTGTGATATTTGAACAGGCTTGCTCCATTTTTTTCCGTTGGATGATGATGACATCATGATCATAGAACGACAACCCTGATCTTTACTACCATACACGTCAAAGGATGTCCATACTACATGAACATTTCCTTTGTTATCGGTGGTTGCCTTAGGCTTTAGCTGGTCGTGTTGCGGATCAAAAGCGATTGAAGTTCCGGTGCTCCATGTTTTGCCACCATCTGTGGATACATAACTTACAATATGTTTTACCGTGCGTTCAGTGACAGAGTCTGCTACATGAAAAAAATACAAGTTTCCTTTTTCATCCGAAACCAATACAGGATCAGCAAATACTCTATCGGAAGATATTATTTTATTTCTCTCCCAGGTCTCTCCATTATCAAAGGTAACCTGAGTGGAACCTGCGACCGTGGCGGCTACTATATTTCGGGTGTTTTTTGAATTAATGGTAATCGAAGGCACACTCGCTTTCGCGGATGGGTTTACCTCATCCAGCTTTATGTTTTTGAACTGAGCTTGAATTGTTGGACCCGATAACAGAATAAAAAAATAAAAAGAAAAAAAAACAACACGAAGCATACGACAGAATTATTCTTCAATGTTACTGCATAATGGGGAAGGTTCAAAACAATTTCAAGGTCAATGGTTCAAGTTTCCATGATTCAAAACCTGGACAGTCATCACCGCTAAGTGTCTCCAAACCTTGAACTTGAAACTATTAGTGTCCGGGATAAACTCACTAAGAGCGTCAAATCACTTTCTGAAAAATTGTGTAGGGAGTGGTATGCCTCCTTCAGTGTTGATCAATATTAATTGATGATCTTTCATTCACGTTTTTTTCGCCTCCCGGGCCGGCTGGGCCCAGCATACTGGCATTGTCGCTGAACATGATCCGCGCATGCCCCTTCCAGCCAAAGATAATGTTATGCGACAATACCAGTATGCTGAAGGATGGCGTGGGTGTGCCCTCTTTCTATAAACGATCAAAAAACTTTGTTTTACGATTCTAAAATGTGATTTTTAACAATCTTTCATTTTTTCCCGGACACTAATAACTTGAAACTTGAAACTGAACCATTAAGCAACCCAATATGTAGAAAAAATCTACATAAAAATAGAATTCCTTTTACCTAAGTAATTTCATTCATCGTAATAACATACGTTTTAACTGTCAAATAGTTCATTAGACTGGCAAAGTCGAAAATGGCGGGATGGCTGCTGCTGGATTTGATGGTATACCGGAAGAACTTAAATACTGTTAATATGATGAAAAGAATAATTTTAGGAATGGCGCTGGTAGCGTTCTTAATGAGTTGCGAAAACAAAGAAGAAAAGAGACTTCAATCGCAGGTAGACTCTCTCCGTACTGAACTTCAGGTAAGTCAGCAAACTGCACAACAATTAGAAGAAGTAGGATCATTGATCGATTCGATCGATGCCAGCCGTCAGCTTTTGCGGGCGGATGTCGTTGAAGGTACATCTTACAAGGATTACAAAGCACGCCTTGTAAGCATCAACCAACACATTCAGGAAACACAAAACAAAATTGCTGAACTTGAATCGAAAGTAAAAAAGAACAATGCTTCAACCGCCTCCATTCGCAGGTTAAAGAACGAGCTGGAACTTAGCTCACAACAGATCACGGCACTCCAACAGGAAGTAGAGCGCATCCAGGGTGAAAATGTTGCCTTGAGCCGTCAGGTTTCGCAACGTGACTCTGTTCTCACGCTAAACAATGAAACCATCAAAATGCGTGAACAAGATGTAGCTAGTCTGGAGACCAAGGTTGAAGAGATCAATGCTTCTTCAAAAGCCTCACAAGCCGATCTTTATTTTGCACAGGCACAGGCCCTGGAAACTGCAGCTGACCGCACTAAATTTGCCCCACGCAAGAAAAAAGAAACACAACGCGAAGCGCTTGAACTGTATAAGCTTTCCCTTTCTTTGGGTAAGGTAGAAGCGCAGGAAAAAGTAGATGAACTTGAAAAAGACATCAGCTAAAAAATTTATTGGGAAATAGGTTAAGAAAATGGCACCTCGCTCAGGTGCCATTTTTTATTACAAAACTTTTATCTGCCCATTCGTTTCGTACCTTTACCCATTGAAAAAAACTGTGTGCCTGCCTGCTATTTAGCCTTTTGCACTCATTCAGTTAGGATCTTCAAGTATTTAAAACCCAAAGTTTATGCAAATCACAAAAAACAAAGTTGCTGCTATCCATTACACATTGCGCGACAATGAAGGAACTGTTATTGACACCAGCGATGGCCGCGATCCGTTGTATTACCTGCACGGCACCGGTAACCTTATCCCCGGAATGGAAGAAGGACTGGAAGGAAAAGGACAGGGAGATAAACTTCAATTGAAGATTTCACCCGAAAAAGGATATGGCGAAGTAGATCCCGGTATGGTTCAAAAAGTACCGCGCTCTGCCTTTGGTGATCAGGAAGTAAAAACCGGAATGAAATTTTCCACCAATCAGGGTGGCGTTGTAACGGTAACCGAAGTAGGACTTGAAAATATTACCGTTGATGCAAATCATCCACTGGCGGGCATCGAACTCAACTTCGAAGTAGAAGTAATGGAAGTTCGCAACGCAAGCGAAGAAGAACTTTCACACGGCCACGTTCACGGCGAAGGTGGACACCACCATTAATTGTTTGAGATTAGAAGTTTGATGTTTGAGGTTGGGAGTTTCAAGATTTACAGCGTTCCAACCTCGAACATCAAACCTCAAACATCAAACCTAAAAATCCGGACAAGGGATTACGAGTTTATCTCTGGGGGGTTTGCGGGGGTTGCGCATGGGCCAGGTGTAGACAAGGCTGAATTCGTGAGCGCCGCCACTCT
>Ga0196965_1000504_pt1 | contig 22516 bp, 16 predicted proteins | sample S1_20metaG_FD_148668 | JGI IMG/M metagenome (GOLD analysis project Ga0196965, IMG submission 148668) | Soil microbial communities from Anza Borrego desert, Southern California, United States - S1_20 | ecosystem: Environmental > Terrestrial > Soil > Desert | place: USA: California | collected... | reverse complement strand
TACCCCATGAAATATCAGTGATGTGCAATAATCCGTCAACACCTCCAAGGTCAATAAATACTCCGAAGTTTGTCATGTTTTTGATAACGCCTTCAAGTACCTGACCTTTCTCAAGGTTATTAAGGATTTCAGTCTTTTGTTCTTCAAGATCTTTCTCAATCAGCACTTTGTGAGATACCACTACGTTGTCATTAGTATAGTTGATCTTCACAACCTTCACTTCCATCTTTTTATTTACAAAAATATCGAAGTCACGGATTGGTTTAACATCAATTTGAGAACCTGGCAAGAAAGCTTCAACGCCATAAACATCTACAATAAGTCCTCCTTTTGTTCTACGCTTCACCATACCTTCAATCACGATATCATTGTCTAGCGCTTTTTGAATATTATCCCAGGCTTTAACAATTTTGGCCTTTCTTCTTGAAAGAACCAGTTGACCGCTTGCGCTTTCCTGATCTTCTACATATACTTCCACTTCTTCACCAACTTTAAGATTGGGAGTGTCTCTGAATTCAGAAAGCGGAACCAAGCCATCGGATTTGAAACCGATATTTACAATTACATCACGATCAGTGATGCCTACGACTATCCCTTTAACAACTTCCTTCTCAGTAACGGTGTTTAAAGTAGACTCATACATTTTTTCCATTTCGGCAACTTCTGCTTCAGAATATTTTTTGCCAAAACCTTTGGAATCAATTGAATCCCAGTCGAAATCTTCTATTGGACTAACCATAAAATTTAAAATGCTCGGAGGAAATCTTTAACCTTAAGAGCAATCCGGTCAAAGGGTTTAGTTTTAGATTTTGCTTAAAAGCAACCATTCACCCTGAATGGAGCGCAAAGGTAGGGAAATATTTAAAAACAAGGTAGAATAATTTAGGATTATCATCCTAATTTTCAGTATAAAAAGACTATGCTGTTTAGATATATGACATAAAACAACTGCAAATGGAAACGCTTATTAATACTAATTCAAAATCTTTTTAACTCAATCATTAAAATTTGATGGTATTGCTCCCCTATCCTTTGTCTCCAAAATCCCGTTAGATATAGGAAGGTTTTAAAATCACCTGACCAAAAACCTTTTATAAATAATATTTTCATCCTCTAAAAAAGCGAAAAATGAACAAGTTAACTCTATCTGTGGATTTTAAGTATGAAAGAACAACCGAGAATTTTTGGGGCAAAAGTTAAATTATTTATATCTGTGGCGATATTTTCTTTTATTCTTGAAGGCTGTCTTATGCTGGCACCCTCACCGAAAAAACAATATACAAAAGCAACTAAAAATATACCTTTTGATGCTATTATAGTCCCTGGGCTACCCTTTGAAGACGGCAAATGGGGTGATCTTATGAAATCAAGAATGTATTGGGCAAGCTACCTTTATAAAAAAGGATTTGCCAAGAATGTGATTTTTAGCGGATCAGCGGTTTATAGTCCATATGTTGAGGCCGAGATAATGGCAATGTATGGAGAGAAACTGGGAATTCCCCCGGAAAATATATACATGGAAACACGCGCAGAGCACAGTACTGAGAACCTATATTATTCTTATCAACTGGCGCGGAAGCATGGATTTAAGAAAATAGCCCTTGCAACAGATCCCTATCAAGGCGCCTTCCTCTATGGCTTTGCTAAAAAGAAAGATATCCCTGTGGCATATATTCCTTACGTAGCAGATACCTTACTAAAAATGTCCCGACCTGATATTAATATAGATTATGAAAAAGCTTATGTTGAAGATTTCGTATCCATAAAAGACCGGGAGAGTTTTTTTGAAAGGTTAAGAGGTACAAGAGGTAAGAAAATCGTTTACGAGAAAAAAGAAGATCTTAGGGAAAAGGAGCAAGTCTTGTTAACAGATGATTAAATATTTAATAGAGAATTATAACAACACCGGCCCATTACCAATTATTTGACAGCACCCTTTTCCAACCAGCATAGGGTGCTGTTTTTGTAAAAAAATAGCAATTTTTAGGATTTTACTAATTAAAGTGAATTTTAAATTTCCTTTATTACACGTCCTTTTCATTTTGTATAAAGATTGCAACAGCGTTTTTCCCGTTCTCAACTGCCTTTATTAGTGAGATCATACAATCAGCAGCGGCGTAGCAATCTTGCATTTTTATTTGTTGTCCTCCAATTCGTTTTAAATCTTACAAGGAAGGCTTTTATTCCTTTTCAAAACTTTCCGTTGTGGAATTTGATTTAATTTTAACGCTTTATAGTCCTTTTGAAGGTTATTTTGAATATGAAACTTAAAAAATTTATTAAAAGTAATGCAATAATTTTTTCTGCATTCCTTGTATTTACCCTTATTATAGCGAATACAGCCATTATTGTATACAATAACACTGTTTTGGAAAGGACAACTCAGGTTCAGTTTCAGACAGAAAAAGCAAAGGCGCTGGTTGATCTTATATGGATGGAAGTGGTTAAAAACCTGGATGTGGGTGTAAGAGGTTTTGCCATCAATAAAGATGAGGGTATGTTAATTCCTTTTAAGGAAGCCATACCAAAGTTTGACCGAATTTTAAGGGATTTAACAAACGTCCTTAAAGATCAAGGTTTTGAAAAACCTGAATTGCTCCAGGAAATAAAGATAGGCGTAGGTAATTTTATAGAGAATGAGTATGAATTATTGGAGCTGGCCAGGGTAGATAAAATGGAAGAATTTAAAATGCTCTTAAAAGAAGATAAAGGACGATTTCTCTGGGAGGTATATTCTAAAAATGCGACTATAATTCATCAGTTTGAAGATCAATTATACAATGAGGCGGTTGCAGAATATAAAGCTGCCAATTTAAGGATAATCTACGTTCAAATAATTTTGATCATTATAGGGCTTCCTACACTTCTTTTTATGGTCTTTATAATAAGAAAAGATAAAAAAGTGCGAAGGAAACTTTTTCTTGAATTAGAGAAAAACAACAGAGAATATTTATTTAATCCAGGAACTCGTATCGAAATTACAAACGAAAAAGAATTGATAGATAATTCAATTCGAAACTATAAGAATGCCGCAAAATTCATTAACCAGATCTCACAAGGAAATTTCGAGGTACAGTGGGAGCAGATTAATGAAAAAAACCGTGAGTTTAATAAAACAAACTTAACCGGCGAATTGATACAAATGCGGGAAAAAATGAAGATGTTGAAGGAGGATGATGAAAGAAGAAATTGGACAACCGGTGGCCTTGCTAAATTTTCTGAGGTAATAAGAAATCATCAGCACAATTTACAGGAGTTATGTTATGAGGTAACTGTTTTTTTAGTAAAATACCTGGGCGGGCAGCAGGGCGGCTTTTTTGTATTGCGAGAGGACGAAGAGGAAAGGTCTTATCTGGAATTGGTATCCTGTTACGCTTTTGACAAAAAGAAGCATATAGAGAAAAGAGTTGAGATTGGACAAGGGCTTATAGGACAGACATACCTTGAGCAAACGACTGCTATGCTTACAGAAATTCCTCAGGGATACACGCATATTACTTCCGGTTTAGGCGATGAAACTCCCACTTGTTTATTGGTTGTTCCCATGAAATACAACGGCAAAGTAGAAGCCGTGATTGAAATTGCTGGTTTTGAGGTGTTTGAGCAATATCAAGTTGAATTTATGGAAAGAGTAGGTGAAATCACTGCATCAACCCTCGGCGCTGTAAAAAACAATGAAAGAACCCAGGTTCTTCTTGAACAATTTAAATCCCAGACAGAACAGCTCAAAGCACAGGAAGAGGAATTGAGGCAGAATATGGAAGAAATGGAAGCTACCCAGGAAGCGATTAAAAGACAAGATAGAATAGATGCCCAAAATTTAAAGGGGTAATCAAATAGAACTTTATTAAATGTGCCAGTCAGTTTTTCTGTCTGGCACATTTTCTTTTAAGGATAATACGGGTCCGGCTTTTAAAATACCCTCCGCTTGAATATCTTTCACAGAGAAATAATAACGTTTGAATTAATTTCTTCCGTTTTCCTAAAACGCGCATGAGTAATTATAAAATTGACTTTGAAATTTTGGTGGCTCCAGGACTTGGAAGTTCAGGGCCCATTCACTGGCAGACATTATGGGAAAAAGACAATCCTGAATTTAAAAGAATTGAACAAAATAGTTGGGATGCACCCATATGTTCAGACTGGATAAGTCGAATCGAAGAAGTGATTGAAAAGGATAAAAATGTAATTATAGTAGCGCATAGCCTGGCTTGTCTTGCGTTGGTTCATTGGGCCATGAAAAGCAGTAAACCAATCAAAGGGGCTTTATTGGTTGCACCTCCCGATTCGGAAAAGGAAGACTTTCCGAAAGAAGCAAAAGGGTTTTCCCCTATACCACTTTACAAGCTTCCCTTTAAAAGCATCGTTGTTGGAAGCACCAACGACCCGTACATTTCAATTGAAAGATGTTCTTTTTTTGCAGATAGTTGGGGAAGCAAATTTATAAATGTAGGTTCAAAAGGTCACATTAATTCCGACTCTAATCTTGGCTCATGGAGTGAAGGTCAAAACTATCTTCAGGATCTGATCAATGAAGTTAACCTTGACCTTCGTTCTTTTTAAGTTTATTTCAAACCATTATAGAGTGTGTTTAACAGCTTTCCATCTTTCATATCATGGCTGTATTCCCAAAACATGATTCCTGCAAGCCCTTGTTGCTTTACAAAATCCGTTTTATATTTTAAAGATTCTTCATCGTTATAGCTTATAAAGGTCTTTGTTTTGGCATTCCATAAATATGGAACCTTCGCCTCTTCATCCCAATACCTGACAAAGCCATTTTTATTGATATAGTCTGCCATCAACTTTTCATATCCTACAGAAAAGTGTTTCCCTTTTGAAGGTTCGTATAATCCATTATTCTTATTGTTTACATCAGACCAGCCTCTTCCGTAAAATGGTATGCCCACAACAATTTTTTCAGCAGGAATACCTTCTTTTATATGCGCTTTAACAGCGTCAAAAGTACTGTTTCGTGATTGGTTTCCTTTTAAGGATTGATACAGATTGGAATGATGTCCTGTGTTCTTATCATTTCCGTGATAAATATCATAAGTCATTATATTCACATAGTCCAGGTACTTTTGTGCCTCTCCTAATTCGGTATGATTAATAAATGCGGTATCAACTCCTGTAGCAATTGTTAACAGAAATTTTTGATCTTCTCCTCTACCCTCTTTAGCAGCTTGTTCATCCAGTTTTTCTCTTAGAATTTTTAATAATAGGGTAAAGTTTTTTTTATCCTCCGGTCTGAAAATATTATTATTTCCCGCCTGGTCGGGATATTCCCAGTCTATATCCACTCCGTCCAAATTAAATTGCTTCATAAACTCAATAGAACTGGTCGCAAATATTTCCCTGGAAGCTTCGGTTAAAGCGGCATCTGAAAAGTAATTTGAGCCTCCCCACCCACCTATGGAGATCAATATTTTTAAGTCTTTGTTGTCTTTCTTAAGACTGTTCAGGTGAATAAGGTTCAATGAATCTTTTGGAGATATTTTTTCCAGCCTCCCGTCAGCAGCCGGAACAGCAAAGGCATAGTTTATATGGGTAAGCTTGGAAACATCTACTTCATGTTTAGCCCAGTCGGTTCCAGCCAGATAGCCAATGATCACATACTTTTTATCTGAGGACTGGCTTAATAAAGTGAAGGAAGAAAGTAAAAATAAAACAATAATCAGGGAAAAATTTTTTCTGTTTACACGCATTTGAGGGACGATTTAGGTTAGGTGTTTGATAAAAATAAGTTTTTTTATTAAACACCTCAAGTATAGTTATTCGGCCAAAAAATGCTTTATTTTTTTACGATAAATAATTTACTCAATTTTAGATGCTCACTTCTGATAACAACATAATAAATTCCTGCTGGGAAAGCCTTTTTTAACTCAATTTTAACCTGGCTCTGTTCTGTCCTTCTTAGTCTAATCTTATCTGAAAATAAACTTATTCCCTGAATGGTTAAAATTTCGACCATTACCTCTTCTTCCTCATTAAATCCTGAAAGTTTCAAATTGAGCGTATGATCTACGGAGGGATTTGGAAAGACAATAAAGTCCTTAATTCTATTATAAAATGAAATGGAAACCATGTTGGAAAAACTAAAGCCTCCGTTAATATCAGTTTGCTTCAACCGATAGTATGATTTTCCGGAAAAAGGATTTTCATCTATTGTTTCATAATAATTCTTGCTATGGGCATCTCCAGCACCGGATATTGTTTTAATAGGATGAAAATTTATACCATCAAATGATTTTTCAATCGTGAAATAATCATTTTGTACTTCTTTGGTAGTAATCCATTTCAACCGAACATCATTATCAATAACTGTAGCTTCAAAGCTAAGCAGATCAACTGGCAATGATTCTGAGGTGGATGGAAAGGTTTTTACAGGTTCGGAGTAAAACCTGTCTTGAGCATCGTTGGTTCCGGAACCTAAAGTGGAAGGTGCGCCAATGGTTGAGTTTTCACTCACACTAAAAAATTCAACGGTCGATTTATAATAAGATTTGTCCTCCAGTCCTGAAGTTCCGGAGGGTTCTATCGTTCCTTCTGTTGAACTGTATTTTATATTGTTCCCATATTCGAAATGCCCCGAACCGGCTTTTTCATAATTGCCTTCATAAATGTAGCAGGTTCCAAAATAATCAAGGGCGCATCTTTTAACTTTTGTGACTTCATTTCCAACAAAGTTTTGCATATCGGATTGTACTGAACCTGAAGTCATCCAAATTCCATATAATTCGGCCCTGTTTCTGAAAAAAGTATTAAAAGGCCCGGAAGGACCGCCCGTTTGATCGATGTGTATATTCTGAACAATATTCCCTTCAAATAAATTGGCAAAAGCATAGTGACCATGCAAAGAAATATCACCGCCATAATCACTATACATCTCACTTCGGAAAGGTTCTATTGAATAATTATAGCCGAAGACATTCCCATTGGCGCCTTGCTTTACCATCATGGCATGCCTTAAATGACGAAAAATATTATTCTCGATCAGACATTCTCCTGTATGTTGAATAAGTGTAATTCCGTATCCTCTTGTGGCAGCCCCGTCGTAAGTAAAAGCGTCATGAATATAACATCCGGTAATTTCAATGTGCGTGCTTACGTCAGCGAGAATATGTGCCCCGATACTTTTAGCGCTTTCTAGGCTTTTTACCCAACAATTTGCAGCATATTTAAAAGAGATATTGTAACCTGCCCCTGCACTTGAGTTTGGATCATTTTCCCTTATTATTTTCAAATATTCTACCCCGACGTTCTTTACAGGCTCAATCTTCCTTATCTCAGGATTCAAGGATGAATCATAACTGATCCTCAATGGCTTTTCAAAAATGAGGTTATTGCCTTCAATTCCGATAATCTTCACCACTTGCCCTACGCAATAGGTCGCATAGGTTTTAGGATCAATATCCCAGGAACCATTTTGTTGTCTTATTTCTGCATAATCACCAATAGAAAATAAGGAGGGATCATTTATGGTAACCACAGAAGACGTTTTTGAAATATCACCGGATATGGGGATAAAAGTGGTGGTTTGATTTTTTGCAATCAGGATACAATCATAGCCTGAGCTTGAAAGGCTAAACTTTAACGTTGTTTTTGTTGAAGATTCCCCTCTTAAAATAACACCTTCAGGAAGAGCCAAAGTTGAGGTAATGAGGTACGTTCCTTCGGGAAAGAAAACTACACCGGGATTCCCGTTAAATGATTTAATCGCATTCAATATGGCTGGATAGTCATTGGCAGCGCCATCACCCATTGCCCCAAAGTCTCGTACATCTGCAATTAATGAAGGATTGGGAAGACTTCCCTGGTATCCCGGATTACTCCAATCTACCCTTTGAGATAATGGAATGACTTGTGCGTTTATAACTTGCACTACAAAAAAAAGATAAACCGATAGTATGATTTTCATTAGCTGGTCTCCTCTAACAACAATGGGGAATTGCAAAGATGAGGTCCGGCTAAAAAGTATGGGTTCTTAAAGGTGGGCTTTTGTTACATAAATTATATTTAATGAATTAGTTATCTGTTCATAAAGTAGCTTTTTAAGGTTTAAATTGAAAACACGATATTTCTAATATTCCTTTAGGTAAATATTAAAGGTGGTTCCAACATCCAGTTGACTTTCTACGGTTATTTTTCCACCATTTTTTTCGACCATGTTTTTTACCAGGTATAAGCCAAGTCCTTTACCATCAGCGATTTTTGAGAAACGGGTAAAAGGTTTGAAGATGTTCTTTCCATACCTGTTTAAGTCCATGCCAACACCGTTATCCGAAATTTTCAACAGTATAAATTCCCCCTGTTTTTGTGTTGTAATATTTATAACTGGTAACCGGTTGGGCGAACAATATTTTATGGCATTTCCTATGATATTTTTAATAATGCTTACAAGATATGCTTCAATATATCTGATCTTAGGTTTATCGGAAAAGTCCTCTGAAAGCGTTAGATTTTTCTCCTTTATTTCTCTGGTATAATCTTCTTTTACATTATTATAAATCTCAGTAAAGCCGATAAGCTTAACCATCGACGTGTCCGTACTTTGAATTTCTATGATTTTTACCAAACCATTTACTGTTTGATCAAGTTTGTTTACTGACGTATTTAAAGCATTTAGAAATTCTTGTTTTCTTAAAGGATCCTCTGTCTTTTGAAGTAAGTCGAGGATCATTTTTAAATTGGAAAGCGGAGACCTGAGATCATGGGCTGCTATGTAAACGAAGGTGTCAAGAAACTCATTAATCTTTATTAGCTCTTTGTTGGTTTCGGTTAACTTGTTAGTTGTTTCCTTTTGTTCCTCTATATCCATGCAAGTCCCAAACCATTTAATTATCTTATTGTTGTCGTCTTTCAATGGTACAGCTCTCAGCAAATGCCACTTGTAGCCTTGGTCACCTTTTTTCCTGTATTCTGTTTCAAAGTCTTCGCCTTTGCTAATGCTGTTTTCCCATTTTTCTATCACATCATCCTTATCTTCCGGATGAATTACATCCACCCACTTCCAGCCCTCAGATTCTTCAAAAGTTTTACCGGTATACCTATAGAATTGTTCATTGAAGTAGTCCATTTCTCCTTCAGGGGAAGCAGTCCAAGCAATAGCGGGCATACTTTCCAGCACTCTTCGGAACCGTTGCTCGTTGGAACGGGCAGATTTAAATAAACTGGCATTGTCGATGGCGATAGCTGCCTGGGAGGCTAACCCCTCGACTATATTTTCTGCTTTTCCCTGAAATATTCCTGCTTTAGAATGTCCATAAAAAAGTCCTCCGAGCACCTCTCCATTTCTTGAAATAACAGGGACTGATAAATAACTTTTGACAGGAAGATGACCTTCAGGCATCCCATTATAAGGTCGATTCTTCCCATATCTGGGATCCTTCGTAATATCATCTACCCTTAGAATGCCTTCTCCATAAAACGTTGGTGCAAAAACTTCTGTATTTCTGGGCATTGGAAACTTAGAAAATTTTTCCCTGTCAACGCCTGAAATAGTATAGAGGGTTAAAGTTTCATCTTTGTCATTTTTTACATTATAGAAAAAAGCGCCGAATTCTGCTCCAGTCAATTTTGTGGTAACGTCGGTTACTTTTTGCACAACTTTATTTAAATCCAGTTCAGATGAAATGGATTTCCCTATATCATTTACGATCTCTAATTCCTCGGTTCTTTCTTTTACCCGTTCTTCCAACTCGTCATTTACCTTTATCAGATATTCTTCCGCGCTCTTTAATTCCTCAAGAAGTTGCCCCATTTCCTGGTTTTTTTCCGCTACTTCCATTTCAGCCGTTTTTCTTACAGTAATATCACTGGCTACTCCTTTAAGCCTAAGCGCCTCACCCTCCTCTGAAACTATGACTTTCCCCTGACCTAGAACCCATTTTTCCTCGCCATCCTTTGTAATTATCTTATGTTCAATGGAATAAGGTATAAGTGTTTTCGTAGTATTTTGAATCGTTGAAGTAAGTTGCTCTACAAAGCTTGGATGAATATGCCTTAAATAAGTAGGATAATCTATTTGGATTTCTTCGGGCGTATACCCGAAAATCCTATACAATTCGGCAGACCATTCTATTTTCTCAGACTTTAGGTCAAATTCCCAACTTCCCACATGAGATATGGCCTGTGCTTCTTCCAGGCTTTCAGCTGTACTCTTAAACTTTAACTGGCTTTCTTTCAGTGCATCTTCTATCTCTATCCTCTGCTCGATCTGCTCTCTAAGTTCTTCATTTAAGGTTTGTAGTTCTTCCTGGTTTTCTCTGAGTTCTTCATTTATTACCTGAAGCTCGTGCTGGTTTTTACTGATTTCTTCATTGGTAGTTTGCAATTCCTCTTCACTGGCCCTTAATTCCTCATTTGCCGATTGAAGCTCTCCCTGATAAATATCCAAATAAACATCTATCGTCATTTCTGTTATAATGCCATACAAATGTTCTAATTCTGTGTGAAGTTTCTTTATGACACCCAAATCCCGGGTGTATTTGTCAATTAAGGAAAAATTAACAAGCTTTCTTAAAGTATATGCTTTTATTATATCTGAACTGGTGAGTTTAAAGCTGTTGATCTCAGGAATTTGATTTTTCTTCCACTGGCTTATTAAACTTTTAGAATATTCTAAAACCGTGTCATCCATCACACTTTGAAAAAAAAGTACCAGGTTCTTTTTAGAAAATGTCCTGAAGACATCTTTGTCAGGAAACCAGGTGATCCAAACTGGGTTTATTTCTTCGGCAAGTCTTACATATTCATCTACGACTTCTTCAATATTTTCTAATAAAAAAGAAGCAAATGGTTTAAAGTATTTAATCGTAAACTTTTTTTCGGTTAAATTCATATACCGCGTGTTCTAGTTACTTATGACTAAGAGAGGATATCAAATATACTATTTATTCTGTTTTGTTAAATCTTGAAGTTTCCCTTGTCCTTCCATTGTTATCAAACTGTTTTTTAAGGAATTGTCCTCGGAAACCAGTTTGGTTTCCAAATAAAAAGAATAATCAACATCTCCCGGTTTTAAAAGCATTTCAAAAGCCGTTTCACCTACTTCTTTTATGCTAATTTCCGCTGGCAGGTTCAAATCCACTTTACCTTTTGCGGGAATATTTACTACTGTATCTATGTTTCCTTTCATTAACTCATCCTTATCAATATTAACTTTAAAAATCGTTTCCTTAAACTTGAAGGGAAAAACATTCGGGTTCTCAATTTTGGTTTGGATTATGACTTTTGTGTTGTTCAAACCTAGCTTTTCAATCTTAAGCTTTTCAAATTTCGCTTTTGGAATCTTATAAAGTGGCAAACGTTTCTCCATCTCAAAATCTATAGGTTCACCTTTTAAAAAAGGGATATTGGTAAAAAATTGACCCTTGATTTTATAGTTTACACTATCCAGGTTTTTATTTTCCAGTTCTTCTAATTTTCTGATCAGCTTTTCATTATAGACTGTAACAGGTAATGAGATCAGGCTACTATCGTTTCCTTCCAATTTAATTGCTTTAGAGTAGGTGGATTTCATGACCTCCGTATCGACGATGTAAATCTTATATTTTAAATTATTTATCTTAAAACCGATCGGAGAGGGATTGTCAATGAGCATATTCATGTTCATTTCAGTCTTCTGCCTGGTCATCGTCTTAATCTGAAAATTAGCAAGTTCTACACGTGGTTTTATAAAGGTTGTATAAGGATCTTTTTTTTGCTCCTTGTACCAGTTAATTCCAAAAAATATTAGAACCACTACCCCAATCAAAAAAATCAGAAGCAAAAGAGCGCTTTTCCCCATCTTATTAATGATTATAAAATATTATTTTTAAATTTTATAGCAAATTCTTGAATAAACGGGATAGGTGAAAAAGTGTTTATTCAAAATAAAAGAGGATGTCCAAGTATGCTTTTTTGGACATCCGCTTTCTTTAAAAACAACCGATAAGTTAGGTTCCGGCTTCGCTTCCGCCTGTTCCTTTTATTCCACCGAAAGGTTCATTTTTCAATTCTCCTTCTTTTTGTTTTTGTTTAATCTCCGTCATTCCAATTCCAGCATCCGAAGGACCTCTTTCTGTTTCATTGAGACCTTCATCCTCTTTTTTAACAAACTGGGCATTGCTTATCCCCTGCCCTGTCTCCCAGCCTGATTCCGGAGTATCTTTATATTCCTCCCTGTTTTTTATATCTTTTTGATCATTTGCTCCTTGTAAAGACTCGGGTTCCGTCGACGGCTTGTTGTTTTCATTTTGAGTAGTCATAGCTGTTTGATTTAATTATACCTATTTCATACGGGTATTTATCTTAGAAAGGTCAAAAAAGATGATCGTCAAAACAGAAGGTGTTCAACTAATTCTTTTTAAACAATGGGAATTGCACTTCGTGAAATCATTTAGGATTAGGACAATGAAATGATGAGCAAGAATATAGAGAAGATTAAAATGAGTGGTCTGGGCGAAGTTCTTATCAAGAAGCTCAATAAAATTTATCCCGCTTCTCAGAGGATTGACGGTGTTTTTAAAGGGAATGACATCACTTTTGTAACCAATGAATATGGCGAGCCTGTTACTTTATATATAGGAAAAAGAACGGAAGACGGCTCAATAAAGGGAGATCTTTTTGTACGAAAAATTATAAGAACATCCGATGGTAAATCCATCGAAAAAAGCCATTGGGACAACAAAGGAAAGGTGACAAGATTTAAAGGATAATTCTTATAGATTTGTCTGGACAACTAACATTCAGCGCAAAACAAAAGAAGATGACCCAAAAGTATATTTTTTCGTCTTGCTGAATTTATTCCAGCACCCTAAATAAAGATGCCGAAATAAATCCGGGAAGACTTTTTGGATATCCTCTTTTTTATAAAAGGAATATCGTCCTGTTATTTTCCAATTATCAGATGATTGTAATGTACTGAATTGCCCTTTTGGACTTTCAGGTTATAAGCACCATAAATTAGATCACTCACATTCATTACTACTGAATTTGCGCCATCCTGATCGGTGATCATAACTTTTGTTTTGACGACTTTTCCTAGTTGATTAATAAGGGACACTTTCACCCATTCATTTATCGGGGAGTTTAGTCCTACAGTAATTTGATCTGAGGATGGATTGGGATGAATGGTTATTTTCTCGAGTTCATTTTCGAAGTCAACCAAAGGCGCTATTCGTAAAGCTGCGTTATTTTCAAGATAGAATGCTGAACTTGGGATTAGCTGCTTTGGAACACCAGACCTGGCCCAGCTCAAAGAAAGTATTTGATCATATTCCCTATCAAAATAAATGACCCGGATTGCATGTTTTCCCTGTGACAAACTCAGATTAACAGACCTTTCCCAGGCAGCATGGTTACCATCAAGGTCAATCACCTGGACATTATCGACAAACAATTTGGACCCGTCATCTGATCTTAAGTACAATGTGTATTGAGCAGATACTGGAATATCCAGGAATCCTGTAAATACAAAACCAAAAAGATTATCCTGGTTGCGAGGTGAAAGATCAATGTTCTGCACTGTGCCTGATTCTACTGGTGTAAGCGCATTAAAATCAGGCAATCTTGTCCAGGTGCCTTCGTAATAAGAATAGTTGAGGCCATTCTCAGGCGTTTCGTTGACAGTGAGTTGTGCCGGGATACTTGTAGTATTACCTAATGAATTGGAAATAAATACACTATACGTTCCAGCATCAGATAATTGAGCATTCGGAATTGAATAAGAACTCGAATTGGCGCCGGAGATATTGGTTCCATGTTTCTTCCATTGGTAAGATAAAGGATTTGAACCATTTGCCGTTACAGAGAAAGTGGCCATCTGACCCACTGATACAGTTATATCAGAAGGTTGATCTGCTATGACTGGAGGAGAACTGACAGTAAGCTGAACAGCATTACTTGTAACACTACCGCCGGAATTTGAAACTACTACGCGGTACATTCCTGCATTTGAAGCTTGAACATTATTTATGGAATAATCCATGGAAGCAGCGCCTGGAATATTCACACCATTTTTCTGCCATTGATAAGCTAATGGAGCTGTTCCCGAAGCTTCTACTGAAAAAGAAGCTATTCCACCGACATTTACGGTAACAGGCGAAGGTTGAGTATCAATGGTTGGAAGCGTTGGAGGTGTATTTACGGTTAATGCTGCGCCGTTGGTGGTCACATCGCCATAATCGTTTGAAACGACTGCCCTATAAGTTCCGGCATGGGAAGTCTGGACATTGGATATAGAATAAGTATTGGAAGTTGCGCCGGATATGTTCACTCCATTTTTCTGCCACTGATAACTTAATGGCGCAGAACCTGTTGCTGATACAGAAAAATTAGCAGTTTGGCCAATATTTAATGAAATAGCCTGGGGTTGAGTTGTAATAGACGGAGGGGTATTTACTACAACATTTTCAAGGAAGAAAGCCGAGTTGGGAATAAGTTGCTTTGGCACGCCTGATCTTGCCCAACTTAAAGAAAGTATTTGATCATATTCCTTGTCAAAATAAATTACCCTGATCGCATGTTTTCCCTCTGACAAATTTAAACTGGCTGAACGTTCCCAGGCCGAATGATTACCGTCAAGGTCAATTACCTGTGCATTGTCTATAAATAATTTGGATCCGTCGTCAGATCTTAGGTATAATGTATACTGACCAGTAATAGGAATATCCAGGTAACCGGTAAAGACAAATCCAAACAGATTGTCTCGGTTGCGGGGCGAAAGATCGATGTTGGATACTGTTCCTGTTTCAATTGCAGTAAGGTTATCAAAATCAGGAAGCCTTGTCCAGGTGCCCTCGTAATAAGCATAGTTCAGTCCATTTTCTGCCGGCGTATTGTCTTCTTCAAAAATCGCAGTATAGGTTATGTCATCTATCGGAGTAGAAATGGTTTGGGTAGCATTTCCTCCATGCTGCCAATGAGAAAAAACATATTTCTGTCCGCTTATGGTTTGAGGAGAAATTATTCCTAGCGTTCTTTGAATTCCTTCCACTCCTGAAACAGCGTAAGGTGTTGCAACTGCTGAATTATCAAGGTTTAGTTGTAAACCTGTCGGTTGTGTGGTCAGACTGATTGTTGTTTTACGAGGATCTAGATCTCTTGTAGCCGTATGTTTTGCATTTTGGGCATCGGTTACTGTTAATGAGATTCTGTAAAAGACATTGGCTGAAGTTTCTCCTACAGAAGGGATGACAAATGAACCGCTCTTCACGCCAGAAGGAACAGAAGGCCCAGCAGAACTTACCCCATCTTTATAGAAGTCTACCTTCCAGGCAAAAGCACTAGCTGGTAAAGTGCCATCTTCAACGTCTGTGCCTTCTCCTGAAAACAAAATGGTTTCACCTCCTCTGTAAAAGCTCCCTGCCGGCGGAGTTGTAATAGAGGCAACAGGTATTGTATTCGGAGGATTTACCGTTAATTGTGCTGTATTACTGGTAATGTTTCCAAATGCATTTGTCACAATTACTCTGTATAAACCATTATTCGAAGGTTGCGCATTGGCTATGGAATAAGAGTCGGAATTGGCTCCGCTTATATTCACTCCATTCTTTTGCCATTGATAAGTAAAAGGAGGTGTACCATTAACTGTAACAGAAAAAGCTGCAACATTTCCCTGCGAAACAGTGACATTTAGCGGATGCGTCACTATCGTAGGAGGAAAATCCCCGATACGTTTAATAACAACGGGATCAGACCAGGCCGTCCATTCCGAACCTCTCCGGAACCTTACCTGATAACTTCCCGCAGAGCTTACGATTATTTCATTAGAAGCGCCCGGAAAGGCCAAATTGTCTTTTTTCCACTCATATCCGGAAAATCCGGGAGAAATTCCCAGTTTTACATTAATGGTTTCGTCCGGCTCGAATTCGGTTTTTCCATAATAAACATGAATGCTAAGCTTCGAATATCTTTGCATAAAAGGGAAAAAGTCAGGCTCAGCAATAGCCGCATTCCAGGTGCCATGACCAAGGGTCGGATAAACAGTATATTTTGGAGTTCCACCTACGTTTCTTAATTGGTTTATTGTTTGGTCAGCAGTGTATTGAGACGGAGATGTGTCCCTTCCTCCCTGAAAATACCAAATAGGAAGATGGGCAACACGAGTAGTATTGTCATAGTTTGGCAGCCCTATTCCTGAGAAAGGAAGCGCTGCGGCAAATAAATTGGTAAACCTTGCTATTCCATCCCAAACGCCATGTGCCCCTGAGGATAATCCGCAAATATATATTTTGTTGGGATCTACTTTTTGTGTTTGGATCAGCACCTGGAGCATTTCATTTACTTCATTCAAAAGCCAGGCTTGTCCTGTCCAGAAGCCGTTCGGATTTTGAGGAAACAACACAAAACCTGGCCATTTTCCGTTATTTACTGCTGAAAGATATTGAGGTCCCTGATGAAGCAGTTGATGGTCATTATTAAATCTCCTTGGATCTCCGACGGGATAATTTCCGAAGTCGTTATTTCCCAATGCAGACTCTCCTGCTCCATGAAGCATCAGAATTAATGGATACTTTTCAGTACTCACCAGGCTTGGGTCATAGGTTTTGGGATACAACAACCGGAAGGTCATATCATAGTAAGGATTTGCAGTTCCGCCAGTAATTTTAAATGACTGATAAGGAGATGAATTCCAACTGGTCATGTCGTAATATGGAGCTGTTTCCATAGTTTGAGAGAAAGTATTGTTCCCCAAAAAAATGAAACATAAAAAGCAAAGGAGTAAGAGTTTCTTCATAAAAAATAAATTAAATAGGTGGATTGAATGATCATTAAGAGGGCTTGGAAATCTCCAATAAATTTATCTAAATGAAATTACTTTTTTATGAAAAACAGGAAAAAATAAATCCCTAATTATTGTCAATATTCATCTGTCTTTTGATGCAAGAAGGCGTGGTAAAAAAATAGTTCTATTAATTAAATCAGTAAGAAGGAAATTTTATAACTGATCTGTTACTTATAAAAATTTCTCTTAAACGCTTCAAACTCGCCTTTTCTCAAAATCAATCTGTTCCATACTCCAAGAAGGAACCCCGTGCCATAGCCAAACAGTTGTACATAACTTGCCAATAGGGAAAGCCAGATAAGTTTTAATTCTTTGAATTCAAAAGCGGCCGCTATACAAATTAATATGGAATAAACAATAAAAGGAATTAATGGAATGAGGTTAAAAGTAATTAAACTTAATAAAACAGCCAGCACGGTATAAATAACAAAAAGTGACGGTAAAAAATGTACCAGCTTCAAACTATGGGAATGCCTCTTGTAAAGATTGATCCTGGCAATTCCTGAATTAAAAACTTGCTTGAAAAACTTCCTAAAATCAGTCCTTCTTTTATGAAATACATAAGCATTGGGTATCAGGGAAGAATCAAATCCGGCCTGTTCAATCCTGATGCTTAAATCAATATCTTCACCAAACCTGATTGAAGAAAATCCTTTTGTTTTATTATAAACTTCTCTTGTGAATCCCATATTAAAACTCCTGGGATGGAATTTTTCCATGCTTTTATTTCCGCCTCTTATGCCTCCTGTTGTCAGGAAAGAGGACATGGCATATCCTATGGCTTTTTGAACCGGCGTGAAATTTTCATGGAAACGATCCGGGCCGCCAAAAGAATCAGCAGGATGATTTTTCAGAAAATCGACAACGTTGGATAAATATTCAGGAGGAATAACACAATCCGAATCAAAAAAAATAAAATAATCGGTGTTTGAATGTTCTACGCCAAAGTTTCTGCTTAAACCGGGACCTGAATTAGGTTTTTTAAAATAAAAGTGTGTGAGCTTTCCTTCAAAACTTTTAACCACCTCTTCACTTTCAATCTCTGAGCCGTCTTCCACTACAATTACTTCAAAGCTTTTATACGTCTGAGAAGCGAGGCTTTCCAAAAGTTCTTTCAGCTCTTCTGCTCTATTAAAAACAGGAATTATTATAGAGAACTTTAAATTTTCCAGATTCACTTACAATCCTATTTTATCAGAGATCAGGTATTCGTTTTTCTTGTCGGAATTCATCGTTACCAATTCGCCCAGAAACCCTGCAGTAAACAATTGAACGCCCACAACCATTGCCACTAGAGCTACAAAGAATACCCATTGCTCAGTCACATTGGGTGCCTTAAAGCCCTGAAAATTAATATAAAGTTTTTGTGCAATTAAGCCTACCACAATTCCGGCTCCTAACAAAAAGGAAAGTGTGCCCAAAGTGCCAAAAAAATGCATGGGCCTTTTTCCAAACTTGGAAACAAAAGAAATGGATAACAAATCCAGAAAACCATTTACAAATCGTTCCAATCCGAACTTCGTAACGCCATATTTTCTTGGCCGGTGCTCTACTACCTTCTCCCCTATTTTCCTGAAACCATGCCACTTTGCAATAAATGGAATGTAGCGGTGCATCTCGCCGTAAATCTCGACACTCTTTACCACTTTGGATTTATAGGCTTTAAGTCCGCAATTAAAATCATGTAGCTTTATCCCTGATACCCAACGGGTAAAGAAATTGTAAATCTTCGTGGGAATAGTTTTGGTTATAGGATCGTGCCTTACCTTTTTCCACCCTGATACAATGTCATACCCGTCCTTTTTAATCATCTTGTACAGATCAGGGATTTCATCCGGACTATCCTGCATATCCGCATCCATGGTAATGACGACCTCTCCTGAAGAAGCCTTAAAGCCTTCATTTAAAGCAGCAGACTTGCCATAATTACGGTTAAATTGAATTCCTTTGAAATTCTCTTTTTTCTCCTGATAATTTTTTACTACTTCCCATGATCCGTCCGTACTGCCGTCATCTATCACTATTACTTCATAAGAAAAGCCGTGTTCCTGCATTACACGGCTTATCCATTCAAAAAGCTCAGGGAGTGATTCTTCCTCGTCTTTACAAGGAACGATCACCGATATATCCAGTTTATTCAACATCTAAAATATTACGTTCTGTCGGTTCATTTTTCATAATTGCTGAAACGATTAATGAAAAAATAAATCCTAATAAAAGACACATGAAAACAGAGGAAATTGCTATTACACCAGCGCCGGTGAATTTGTCCATCATTTCCATGGTTTGCTCCATTTGTTCATCACTTAAGTCTTGTTTCTCTAATTCGATAAGCTGAGCCTCCTTGATCTTTTCCATTAATGAGCCATCGATGAATTTGATGTAAAAGTAAGTAAATAATGCAGAAATAGCTCCGGAAACGAAGGACAATAAGGTACCCAATCCCAATCCCTGCCCAAAGGTCATAAATCCACCAGTTTCTTGTTTATATTCTCTGATGGCCATGATTATTCCAATTAACAATACAACAAAATTCAGCCATCCCAGATAATTTGCCGTTTGCATATCAAGGTCCAGCAACTGAAGTATAGTACCATAAATAATAAAGATTATTCCTAAAATAATACCGTATTTTAGAGCGATCTTAGATGGCGTTGTTTGAGTAGTCATAAGGAGAAAAAATGTTAAATGTTAAATGTTAAATGTTAAATGTTAAATGTTAAATGTTAAATGTTAAATGTTAAATGTTAAATGTTAAATGTTAAATGTTAAATGTTAAATCTAATTTGATTATGATAATCACCAAAGAAATATAAAAATTATTTGCAGAAAAACTCAAAAATACTCGCCGACAACCCTGATACCTCATACCTGATGCCTTTATTTATAACAAACAAAGATATCCTCATACTTGGGCAAAGCATATCTATTTATTGTAGCTTCATCCAGTTCTTCGTTGTATTTGTCTACTTTCACCGTAAAACCTGCTGATTCCAACCGTTGTCCATAATCTCTTCCATAGGCCCTTACATGGTCATCCTGACCGAATACCTTTTCCCTGTCTTTTGGTGTTTTTAAGGATTTGTCTTCAAAAGTAACTGTCCGGTCCATTTCAATCGGAGACTGAATAATTGCCCATCCTCCTGGTTTTAACACCCTTCTGATTTCCCTCATAGACTGAAGGTCATCTTCCACATGTTCCATCACATGATTACAAAAAACTACGTCAAATTCATTATCATTAAAAGGCATTTTATGGATGTCCATTTTTACCTGCGCCAATGGAGATTCAAGATCGGCAGTGATATAATCCAGGTTTTCCATTTTATTAAAAATATCAATAAAGCAGTATTCTGGCGCTATGTGAAGTACTTTTAGTTTTGCCGTAAAAAAATTAGTTCTATTTTTCAGATACAACCACATCAGTCTATGTCTTTCCAGTGAAAGAGACCCCGGACTTAGTGCATTTTCCCTGGCCTTTCTCCCATAGGGTAAGAATTTCCGATAGGTTTGTCCGCTGATCGGACATTCCACATTATTTCCCTTATAAAAAAGAGCAACTATTTTTAATCCCCAGTGACTAATTAATTGAAGGTATTTTCTTGGAATTTTCCTTAAGGCAAATGATATTAAATATTTCAAAACAGAATCAATTAATTAATGATTTTCAAAGATAAGTGAGAATCCATCATGTAGCAAAGATTCAAAAAGAAGCAATGATAACAGCAGTCTAAAAGATAATAATTTGATTAACCTCAAAAGAAAGCTAATTGTACCCTTCTCACAAATAAGATATAATTTAAGCCGCTACAAATAGCACATTCCTAATTCAAAATGTTTATATTAGTAGAATTCTAACAATCATCCCATTTAAAACAAACAATAAAAAGCGAGCTTTAAGGTTAAAACCCTCCATCCATACCGATACCTGATATCTTACGCAATGAAACCGGCATTCTATTTTATACTTTTCCATCTTTTGATTTTATTAGCATGTCCTGCATTTTCCCAACGAGTTTCTTCTAATAGTACAACCTTTGATAAGACAGCCAAAATGCCTAAAGTACAAAAGCCTTTAAAATACATAATCGTAGCGGATACAAAGGATATATTGTATGGAAATAAATGCGCTACCAGGGCTACGCATAAATATGGTTTTGAATATCTCCCTATTCCGAAAAGTCAACTAATAACGGAGCGGGAATCGTCCATTATGTTTCATAATCTTTTTACCAACCTGAGCATCACGCTGAGAAGAGGCATCTTCTGGAAGTTGGCTTTAAAGAGCCGAATAAAAGAATGTCGGAGAAAGAGCTGGGATAGGAATGGATAAACCTTTTATGCTTTAAACAGCACAAATTGAATCAAGCAAACGCTACCATATACTTTTTTATAATAATTTATTCTTCAAAGGGTTATAAGCCATTGACACGTATTAAAATTTTCTTTATTTTGGTTATCCAATGAAAAAATTCAGATCCATACTTTTAATTGATGATGATGAAATCAGCAATTTCCTATGTGAGGAGACGATAAAGATGACAGACATTGCAAAAGAAGTAATGACTTTCATCAATGCCGATGATGCCCTGAATTATCTTTCAAAAAAAGGGCAAAAAGAATTCCCGGATTTGATTTTTCTTGACATCAATATGCCTGGAATGGATGGTTGGGAATTTCTTGAAGATTTTAAAAGATTAAAAGCAGCTATCAGAAGAAAAGTAACGATCATCATCTTGTCTTCTTCGAAATATAAACTCGATGTTGAAAGGTCAAAGCAATTTATAGAGGTAGAAGAATATATATCAAAACCCCTCACTACAGAAATTCTTTCAACTATTTTAAACAAGTATGCCCCTAACTATTCTGAAGCATCTACTTATTCTTAGCAAATCCTTTATTAACAAGATATACCCCGGAAATTGTTATCGCAAAAGCGATCCATATGGTAAGGTTCAGCCTTTCGTTTAAAATCAGCCAGCCCAATATTATTGCAACCAAAGGGTTAATATAAGCATACAAAGAAACTATGGTTGTCGGTAATTTTGAAAGCGCGTAAATAAAGGCTCCAAAAGCCAGCACTGTTCCAAACAAAATAAGATAAATCAATGCACCTATACCTTCTACATTTAATGTAGTTGTACTCAGGTCTTCCATCAAAAAACTTACGATCAGCATAATTAACCCACCGGAAAACACCTGTAAACCGGCAGCAAAAAGTGGGTTTGCCTGACTTTTACTTCTCTTATTAATTATGGTACCTATCGCCCATCCAATATTGGCCAGGATTATTGCAACAATTCCATATAGATAATTCGGATTGGCAAAGTCTTTTAAATTATCATTAAAAATCAGCACCAATCCGCACAAACCCAGTAAACTTCCTGTTATTATTTTCAAGTTTATAGTTTCAGAACTTCGGATAATTACATTTATCAAGATGATCCATATAGGGACTAAGGAACAGATTAAAGCAGCAAGTCCGCTGGATACATACAATTCAGCCCATGCAACCAAACCATTTCCCACGGCAATCATCAAGGTGCCGCATATTATATGGATCAAAAGTTCTTTAAAGGGAGGAAATGGATTTCCCTTTACAAGAAACCAGCTTATTAAAATCATTCCGGCAATTACCTGCCTCGTTCCCGAGAATAAAAATGGTGGGATATAAGCAACGCCAATTCTAAGGGCGAGGTAAGTAGTACCCCAGAAGAAACAAACACAAGCCAGAGCAAAGTATGC
>Ga0196965_1000503_pt1 | contig 22534 bp, 19 predicted proteins | sample S1_20metaG_FD_148668 | JGI IMG/M metagenome (GOLD analysis project Ga0196965, IMG submission 148668) | Soil microbial communities from Anza Borrego desert, Southern California, United States - S1_20 | ecosystem: Environmental > Terrestrial > Soil > Desert | place: USA: California | collected... | reverse complement strand
CTTCAAGGTCAAATATCCCCAGGCATTGCGCATTATTTTCTTCTGATCTTTTACACATTAACTGCAGGCCCAAACATACTCCAAACACCGGTTGTTTTAACTCAGGAATTACCTTGTCTAGGTTTTCGGATGCCAGGTATTTCATGGCGGTACTTGCTTCACCCACACCCGGGAATAAAACTTTATCCGCCTTTCTGATCTCCTCTATATCATCTGTCACCTTGTAATTCACCGCAAGTTTATCCAATGCATAAACTACAGATTGAACATTGCCCGCATTGTATTTTATTATTGCTACTTCCATATTGTAGTCATTAGTGGATAGTCTTTCGTCTTATAAAAAAAACGAATATTCAATATTGATATAAAGAATGAGGCCTGACTTTTTTTGAAATCAGGCCCCATTCTATAGCTAAAAAAGGATCGTCTTCCAAAACATTAGCTTTGAAAATGATGATGCTTTTTTAAACCTTTATTTGCCATGATGCAAAAATATAAAAGGTTTTTAAAACTTCCATATAAATCAACCCGTTAAATCCCCAATTCTTAAATCCGGATTTTTAAAAGAATTAAAAACCCAATCATTCTTTTATGATTACTGAATAAAGTAGGATTATTTCAATAAATAAAAAACATTATTATCGCTCAACACAATAAAAAGGTTTTTTTAATGTAATGCGTGTTGGACTATTCTTTAATTATCTGTAAACTCATCGAAATAAATGATGATTTTTATTTTAAAAATTGTCCATAAAGGAATTCTTTAAATAAAATTCTGCGTTTAAATGATTGTTGCTTTCTTTTTTTAGTTTTTATAAAAGTTTGTATTGAGGACTATCCTCAAAAGTTATTAAAGTGTTAAATAAGGTGTATAATAAAGTTTTAAATGCTATAGCGCTTTCGATTATAGCAATGGTTTTATTTTCTTGTTCCTATCATCCGGGCTATACCAAAAAGGAATACAAGAAATCAATATTAGAATCCGAAGTTTTCACCAAAAACTTTACTGGCTTTGCGCTATATGATGTTGAGGAAGGCAGGATGGTTTATGAGCAAAACTCCGACAAATATTTTACACCTGCTTCTAACATAAAGCTATTGACCTTTTATGCAGGCATAAAACTTCTGGGTGATTCCGTTCCAGCTTTGAAATATTCTATATGCAACGATTCGCTGGTTTTCAGAGGAACCGGCGATCCGTCCTTTCTTAATCCTTCCTTCAATTCATGCAAAGTGTTTGACTTTCTATACAACAGAAGTGAGAAGCTTTATTATTCCGCACAAAAGTATTCCGGCGAATCCTTAGGTCCAGGCTGGTCGTGGGATTGGTATAAATACAGTTATTTTACAGAAAAAGCTGCGTTCCCTATATATGGAAATGTGGTTAGATTCAAGATAGATTCAAGAGATTCTGTTCCTCAGGTACAGCCAACCTATTTTTCCCGGTTTATTAAAAAGAAAGAAGGCCAAAAAACTACAGTGCCAGTAATCAGGGATATGGGGGAAAATTTATTCTTCTACAATTATGGCGACGCTCAGCCAACCAGAAAACTCCAGATTCCATTTAAATATTCTCCGACGCTTTTGGTCAATTTGTTATCTGATACTTTAAAAAGAAATGTCGGTTTACTCGAACACAAAAAGTGCTTATTTGAGCAAACTGTCTATAGTGTTCCTTCCGATAGCCTCTACCAGGAAATGCTTCAGGAAAGTGATAACTTTATTGCCGAACAGCTCCTGCTTCTTTATACTTCCGAAATACTGGATTCATTGAATTCGGATATGGCCATTGCCTTTATCAAAGACAGTTTATTTAAAGATTTTCCCGATAAACCTGTTTGGTTTGACGGATCGGGCTTATCAAGATACAATCTTATTACCCCGAGGACGATGGTTCACCTGTTGAATAAACTTTATCAGGAAGTTCCTCAAGAGAGACTTTTTGACCTTCTCCCAGCCGGAGGAGTCAACGGCACTTTAAAGGACTATTATAAAGGTATAAATGAACCCTACGTCTACGCAAAATCAGGAACGCTTAATAATAACTTAAGCTTAAGTGGTTACCTTGTTACAAAAAAGGGACGACCAATGATATTCAGTTTTATGCATAATAACCATGTTGCTCCTTCAAGCACCATAAAAAAGGAAATGGAGAAGGTGTTAATGGAAATTCACGAGCAGTATTAGAAATGTTGAATGGACGGTCCTAAATTAAACCACTTAAAAAATGTTATTTACAAATAGATATTTAAAGTGCTAAAATAAATTCAGCACCTCTTCCAAACCTCTACGATCTTCTAAATTTTTTTAAGAAAGTTCACCACCGAAAACAAGCTTCGGTACCTCCCTCTAGCTTTGTACCATCGATCGATAAAAAAATTTTTATATAATGAAGAAGATAAACTTAAAACTTTCTAATTGTCTCAAAGATCAAGTAGAAACAGTCGTTGTAGGAAGACTTAAAGTCACCTGGTATAAGAATAAATTGACACCCAAATAAAGTAAATCAATTTTCTAACTTAAACTAACAAATAAAATGGTAATCAAATATTATTTACAGCTTTAGCAGGTTTCTTAAAGGTACTCGACAAGGTACTCAATAGATAAAATAAGCAGCCGGATCCTAACGATCCGGCTTTTTTTGTCCAAAATCTGACTGCAAAAGTTCGAAAATTATGCAGCCAAATGTTGAAAAGTTGGCTGCAGGATTATAAAAATCTTGCAGCCAACTTTTTTTTTCCTGCAGCTAAGTCTTTTTAACTTAACTGCAAGATTATTTTTCCCCTTGGCCAAGGTTTTTTTGACCTTGAAACAACATTTATTGGTTCATAATGAAGAGATTCTTGAATTTGACTCTAAGCAACCAATAGGGTACCGTTAGGGCTTGACAAGAACGGAATGAAGATTTTAAGACAAAACCACTTTTACGCCCTGTTAAATCCATAAGGAGAGCAGTGTATTCGCAAAAGGATTTAGTGTTGAGCTCATGAGCGGATTCGAACCGCTGTAGAAGGTTTTGCAGACCCTTACCTAACCTCTCGGCCACATGAGCAATATAGAAACACGGATGTTCAGTGAAAGTCGATTTATTTTTATCTTCCGTGTTCTGTTTTATAACTATTAATTTTATTTAGTTTTGGAAAATACCATCCACTGTCAGGGCCACATAATATAAACCTCCAATTGTCGGCCCTGCAGCATATTGAATGTATCTGTTGTTTAATATATTGGCTCCTCCTACCTTAATGGTTGATTTGATGGAAGGAACTCTGACAGTAATCTGTGCATCCAAAGAACTGTAAGACGGCACTCTTCCATTGGCAAGCGGACTTTCCCAATCAAATGAACTTTGCCATTTCCATACCACATTAAAACCTAGATTTTTAAGAATTTCCCGATTACCTATAGAGAGGTTTGTAATCCAGTTTGGTGTGTTGAAAGCAGTTACAAACACATCCTTTTCCTTATTTTCAGTGATGTTATTGTAATTTATATTTCCTGAAAAAGTAAATCTTTTATAGAAATTATAGGTAATTCCAAGGGCTGTCCCATAGTTAGTGTATTTATTTTTTGCATTGGTAAACACCCTATACCTGGTCTGTTTTGAACGGTTTGATGTAAGCATATCTACAACCGATTCATCCGAACCTACAATACCTGACGCCGGCACCGCAACCTCTACCTGACCAAGAAATCCATCATATTGATTTATGTAAGCATCAAAATCCACCACTAATGTATTATTCAACAACACACTTTTATAACCTACTTCAAAAGAATTGATCTTTTCAGGACGGGTAGGAGAAAGATTGGTAATATCCAGTTGAGACTTGTTTTTCAAAGCGGCTTCATCGGCAGGAATTCCCTTATTTAAGTCCTGATTTACCGCGGCATTGAAATTATTGACAGAAGTCAGCGTATAGGAGTTTTCAAGGTAACCTAAGCCATCATTAATGTAAGAAAGCCCTCCTACCCTTCTTACATTTCCATTATTTACAAAAGACAATGCTTCAAACAAGGCGGGGAATCTAAACCCATTTTGATAAGAAGCCCTGAAGTTATGCTTTTCGGCGACAGTATAAACTACGGCGACACGCGGATTAATTTTTGGTTTAAACTCAAGATTGTGATCAAACCTCAGTGAACCTGTCAACTTTAATTTTTCTTCAAACAGGAGTTTGGCAGCCTGAGCAAAAACACCATATTTTTTGTAGTACACGTTGTTGCCACCCGGAGTGGTTCTGTCAGCAATCGGCTTCGAAAAGTCAACGAAATTATTCCCATCCGGTATCACTTCATAAATACGTACATCTGCGCCGACCAGCAGGTCCACAAATTTGATCTTTTCGGAAAGGTTCCATTGAGCTTCTGTATGGTAAGTCCTGCTCATTTGATGAAGCCATGCACCTCCGGTTTCTGGTGCTCCTGTAATTCCTGAATTTATATGATCCCAGTTATTAATACCCCTGATGGTATTTTTAAGGTCATTAAATTCATTGGTTCCTGGCTCAAATCTTCCCTGATCAGCATCCTGTCTTGCAATATTCATTGCAGTTGGAAGATCAATGCCCTGATCCAGTTGACTTTGAAGCGAGCCTTTAAATTTATCCCTCCAATCATTATTAGAAAGATGCGTCAGTCCAAGGTTATCAACCATCGGTTTTACATTATAAGAATCTCCTGTATTTTCATGGGAAATATAGGATCTGATAAAATAATTACTGCTTTTTAATTCAAGTTTATGGCTTTGAACCAGCACATTGTCCAATTGAATTTTGTTCCCTCTTTGGAAAACGCCGTCCATTTGCCCAATCCTATATCCATAAGAAAGCTCTGCATTTTCATTTAATCTGTAATGCAGTGAAGCATCGAATTTCAGGTTTTCTACAATCGGATTTACAATATCTTTTTCCCAATATCCAGTTCTTCTCACAAGAAAGGTCTCCGTATTGTCCTGATATTGTATTCCCCCAATGGTAACAGAATTATTGTTTTCATCACCATATTTATTCCATGCATCATTTGCAGGATTATTGTCTCCAGAAAGTTCAGGAAAACCAGGATTAGCCGTTTTCAGGTTATAAGGATTCTGATCTGTTTTGGTATTCGACAACCAATCTGTACCTCTCATATAGCTGGCATTAATTTTAAATGCAAACTTGTCTTTAAAAACCTGGGCATACCTTATGGCTGTTTCAGTCAACAAACCTGGGTCTCTATCTATACCATCTACATGATTTATTCCAGTTTTCTGATACAAGCTCAATCCCTGATATTTGAAAGGACTTTTAGTGATAAGGTTTGCCATTCCATTAATGGCATTCATCCCATAAAGCGCTGAAGCTGCGCCTGGCGTAATTTCCACTGATTCTATGTCGAGTTCTGTCGGCCCGATTGCATTTCCTAACGGCACGCCAAGGGTGGCAGCTTGCATATCCACACCGTCCACCATTTGCATAAACCTGAAGTTGTTGGGGATATTAAATCCTCGCGTATTAGGTACTTTAAAAGTTAGACTCGAAGTGGTCATCTGAACGCCTTTGACATTTTCCAAAGCATCATAGAAACTTGGCGCGGGTGTGTTTTTTATAGCACGGATGTCTAATTTCTCAATACTTACAGGCGATTTTAAAATGCTTTCCTCCACCCTTGATGCTGTAACGACTACCTCTTGGCCTAAGATCGTTTGCTGCTGAAGATTTATGGAAAGATTTGAGTTTGAACCATTAACTTCAAACTCCTGCGCCCTGAAACCCACCATAGAGAAAACCAGGGTAAAAGGAAATTTCAATTTGGATTTCAAAGAAAAACTTCCTTTGGTATCTGTTACTGTACCGGAAATGGTGTTTTTTACAGAAACACTAACTCCAACCAAGGGCCCACCTGAATCAGAATCTGTAACAGTTCCTGAAATTACTACGAGTTGATCCTGACCAAAGACTGCGGACAAGGATAGTGTGAAAAGTACGAGTGTGTATAGAAAATATTTTTTCATGTGTCTAATTGTTTTTTAATGTTTGGAATACACTATTGGATATTCATCCTTATTTTGGATGATTTTCTCTTATGGTTTGATGATTTTACTTTTTAAAATGTATAGGGTAGCAGGAAACAATTGGAGAATCCTGAAGAATTAGCAAGAAAAGCCTAGAAATTAACTATAGAAAGACAAAGTATACGAACGCTCACAATGATGACAATTATACCAACCATAATCATCAGGGTCTTTACAGGAAGCTTTTTTGATAAACTTGCTGCTATTGGCGCGGCAATAACACCGCCTAAAATCAACCCGATAATAATCTGAATATGGCTTAACCCCAAGATTGCAAAAAAGGTAATGGAACTGGCAAGGGCTACAAAAAATTCAGCCAGATTCACAGAACCGACAGTATAACGGGGATGCCTTCCTCCGGCTATTAATGTTGAAGAAACTATCGGCCCCCAACCTCCACCACCTATGGAATCCATAAATCCTCCGAAGGTAGCAAGAGGAGGAATGTTTTTGGTTTTAACTTTTTTCTTAACCCCTCTTATTGCCTTTATCAAAATAAGAATACCTAAATAAAGCGTATAGACAGCAATTAACGGTTTTAAGATATGGTTGTATTCCTCTAGTGACGAAAGCACAAATGCGCCTAACGCAGCACCAGCGATTCCCGGAAGTAATAAGGTCCTGAAAAGCTTTTTATTTACATTTTTGAATTTCAAATGCATAAGCCCTGAAACACCGCTGGTAAATATTTCCGAGGTGTGAATACTCGCGCTAGCGGCAGCGGGAGGAACGCCAAAAGAGAGCAGGAAAGTAGAGGCACTTACTCCGTATGCCATTCCCAGTGCTCCGTCAATCATCTGTGCAATAAATCCTCCTAAAACAAATAAATAGAAATGAGGACTTAATTGATTTAACAACGATTCTGACCATTGATAAACAGAGGGAAAGATCAGAACAATCGCAGCAATTGAAACTACGACAGCGAAAGAAGTTATAACACTATAAGAAGTTTTCCAGACGAATTTTTCGTTGTTTGAAGAAGAGGATTGTATTTTTTCAATTGATTTTTTTTCTATTAATAATTCCTGTTGTTGCATTGGACATGTTGTTTAAAGAATAAAATAATTTTAAAAAGAGAGGGGGGAGAATTAAAGGCAACAACAACAAGGTTTTTGGGGAAACCTTATGAAAAAGTTTGATGAGAAGATATTTAATGAAGCTTTATTCATTATTATTATAAATCTATATTGTCTATTAGATTACTAGACAAAGATGAAACTTGTTTCGTATTTGTCAAATATTTTTTAAGAATTTATTTTAAACTCTTGATTTAGAGCAGTATTAATTTTTTCAAGATCAGAAAGCATGGTTCCATCCAATATAGAAGCAGTGGAATCCCTTACCTTTTTCATCACGATACGGATTTCGCAGGTGATCTCATCTACACATTCATCACACTTTCGATAGTATAAGTGGCTCACACAGGGAATAGGGGCTAATGGGCCATCAATCATTCGGATTACATTTCCTACAGAAATTTGGGAAGGGTCTTTAGCTAATTGGTATCCGCCCTTCTTTCCACGAATACTGTGAAGTAAACCATTGGTTTTAAGATCTACCAAAATACTTTCCAGGAATTTTTTTGGAATACGTTCCGAATTTGAGATCTCAGAAATCAGGGTCAAGCCCTTTTCTTTGTTTTTGGTAAGGTAAAGTAAGGCTTTAAGGGCGTATTTGGCTTTTTTAGACAGCATCTATTTGTTCAAATAAAAGAATCAGAAATCTGGCATTTTCCAATTCAATCTATAAAAATAATGATCTTTATTTAAACAACCGTTTTCATTTATTAAGTTCAAAGAAAGCCTGTCAAAAAAGTTCCGCTCATTAATAAAAAAGACAAGCGGAAAATCTGCTTGTCTTCTATGATGATTTAATCTAAAATCAATTACTTGACAAATACTTTATCAAAAGCTTGTTGAATATCTGCTTTTATATCGTCAATATGTTCTGTTCCTAACGAAACCCTTAACATGGTTGGAGATACCCCTGCTGCCAATTGTTCTGCATCTGAAAGCTGCTGGTGGGTAGTAGATGCCGGATGAATAATCAACGTCTTTACATCACCCACATTGGCCAGATGGCTTATTAATTGAAGGCTATTAACAAATGCTTCAGCATTCTTTTTCCCTCCTTTTATATTAAAGGAAAGTACTCCGCCTGCTCCTTTTTTAAGGTATTTTTTTGCATTCTCATAATATCTGCTTCCTTCCAGGCCGGGGTAGTTTACGCTTTCCACAGAATCATTCTTTTGAAGCCATTTAGCAAGAGCAAGCGTATTTTCAACAGTTCTATCTACTCTTAAAGACAAAGTTTCAATTCCCTGAAGCATTAAAAATGAATTGAATGGGCTGATTGCCGGACCGAAATCTCTTAACCCTTCAACTCGGGCCCTGATAATAAAAGCAATATTTCCAAACGGCCCATCTTTTCCGAAAACTTCCCAGAATTTCAGCCCGTGGTAACCTTCTGAAGGCTCAGTAAATATTGGGAATTTACCATTACCCCAGTTGAAGGTACCTGCGTCTACAATCATGCCGCCTATACTGTTTCCATGACCCCCAATCCATTTAGTCGCAGCAGCCACTACTACATTAGCGCCATAGTCTATCGGTCTAATTAAATATCCGGCCGCGCCAAAAGTATTGTCAACAATCAAAGGCAATTGATGTTTCTCTGCAAGCCGACCAAAAGCTTCAAAATCCGGCACACTGAACTCAGGATTACCGATAGTTTCAATAAAAATTGCTTTTGTTTTTTCATTGATCAGCTTTTCAAAGCTTTCAACTTTATCTCCATCCGCAAAACGAACATCAATACCTAACCTTTTGAAGGAAACCTTAAACTGATTGTAAGTTCCGCCATAGAGGTAGGGAGAAGAAACAAAGTTATCCCCCGATTCAAGAATATTGTTTAAGGCGAGAAACTGTGCTGCCATACCCGAGGCAACGGCTAATCCTGCTACTCCGCCTTCTAATGCGGCAATACGTTTTTCAAAAACATCTGTGGTTGGATTCATTATCCGGGTATAAATATTTCCGAACTCCTTCAAAGCGAATAAATTCGCTCCATGTTCAGCATTTTTGAAAACAAAAGAAGTGGTCTGATGAATGGGTACTGCTCTTGACCCGGTGGTTGGATCAACTTCCTGGCCAGCATGAACTTGTAAAGTTTCAAATTTTAAAGACATAGTATTTCCGTTTATTAAGTTGATATTTTTTACTAATATAACCATAGAGGCACTAAAAAGGACGAAATTATCCTTTTTGTTTATACTTTAACCTTAAGGTTGACTCTTAATTATTGAATATCGAAGTGCTTAGTGATAAGGGACTGAATTTTTTCATTACTTAATGGCTTAATAATATAATCGTCAACAGACAATTCCTCAGCTTTTTCTCTGTCTTTAATAAATGAGGAACTTGTTAAAATGACGATTTTACAATTTATATTATGACTAACCTTAAGCTTATTTATTTCCTCAATAAGCTCGAAGCCCGTTAATCCTTGCATTTTAAGATCAATGAATATAAGTTCAGGACATTCATTATTCAGACACTTTTCCCTTATAAATTCGAGGCCTTCCTCAGGTTCGGTCTTTATCACTATGTTTTTGCAGATGTGTAATTCAGTTAGCAGAAAATTATATAAAGAAGCTGTTAACTCGTCATCTTCAATTATAAGAATAGAGTTTATTATTATTTTACTTTTCAAACTTTCTAAGCTTTATTGACACTTTTATTGTGAATAGCCGGGAAGAACTATGCGAACGTATATTTAGTTATTTTTTTTATTATCAATCAGTTATGTATCCACATAAGGATACCAATTTTTCCGAAATGCAACATTTAGAAACTAATCCTAGTAAAAGAGGGAACGTTTATAAGTTTTTGAGCTATGGAAAACAGAGAAATTTTTTTGAAAGAAAACAGTGAACTTAATAAGAGCACAGGTTATGTTTTTGAGTTGCCACTTAAAAAGGACGTACTTGGGAAATTAATTAAAGCCTTGAGGAAAGTGCGGAATTACTCACAAACAAAGGTTGGATTATTGCTAGGGGTGCAAAAGGCCCAGATTTCTAAACTTGAAAAATCTGATAGAAATCTGACTTTATCTTCAATTATAAAAGTATTTAGCGCTTTAAAAGCAAAGATCAGTTTTAAAGTAGAACTGGAAAGTAAGAAGGAGATTATTCAGCTAAAGGAATTTTTCCTGGAAGAACTAAAAGATTCAAAGGATACCTTTATAAAACCGCCTTTAGCTGAATCTTAATACAGAAGGTTTGTCGCCAATTAACCTTGGCGACAAACCTTCTATTTTTTAAAAGGCACAAACTCCATTGAAATTGAATTGACGCAATGCCTGGTATTTTTATCGGTAAAACCTTCGCCGAGGAATACGTGACCTAAATGCCCTTTGCAATTTGAACATATAATTTCAGTCCGTCTGCCGTCGGCATCCGTGACACGTGTAACAGCACCCTCTATTTCATCGTCAAAACTTGGCCATCCGCAATGAGAGTCAAACTTATCCTTCGACCTGTATAAAGGCGCATTGCACCTTTTACAAATGTAGGTTCCTTCTTCCTTGGTCTTGTAGAACTTGCCTGTATAAGGCATTTCTGTTCCTTTATATAAAATCACTCTTTCCTCTTCAGGAGTAAGCGTATTGTATTGGGTGTTTTTTTCTGTTTCTTTCATAGGTTTATTTTGGCCACAGGCCGTAAGATAAATTGAAAATAAAATAGATAGAAAAATCAATAGGGTCCTTTTCATTGTGGTTAGAGGTTGAGGTAGCGGGCACAAAGGATCGACTAATGTGTTAACAAAAGACTTCATACTAAATTATTTGTTTACCATACACCATTTAAAATTTGTCATTCAAAATTTAATATTCCCATCTGCTCCGTTAAACTGTAAACATAAATCTATAACTCGATGTTCAAAACTATCTTTTATAAATGGATAATTTTTGAAGAGTTTACCTACTTACGATTTTTACCTATAAATTGGATTATGAACCAATTAATTTTAATGGTTCACAAATAAAAGGAAAATAAAATGACGATTTAAAGAAAAAAAAACAAGAAGTCGTCAAGCGAACTCCTTCTTTCGTGAAACTTCAACCTCTAACCTTTTTAAAATGAAAATCTACCATAACAACAGATGCGGCAAAAGTCGTCAAACATTAGAATTACTTAAAAGTGAGGGACAAGAGCCTGAAATAATTGAGTACCTGAAAAATCCTCCTTCTGAAGCAGAGCTAAAAGATATTTTATCCAAGCTTCAAATAAAACCTGAAGAACTTCTTAGAAAAGGAGAAGCGCTATTTAAGGAAAAATTTTCCGGTAAGCGTTTTTCAGATGATGAATGGATAACCATAATGGTAGAAAACCCGATTCTTATAGAAAGACCGATTGTGATCAACGGTGATAAAGCAATAATAGGCAGACCTCCTGAAAATGTATTGAAGATCGTATAGCTTAAAGTCTTCGTTCATTTTCCGCTAATTTTTCGCCAGATAGTTTATTTAGTGTGATTTAATGCAATAGGAAACTTCCTAAAAAGGGGTTCTTTCCTAGCTTTTAGCCTTAACCTTCGTTACCTTTGAGGTTCAACCTATTAGATCATGGAAAATATTCTTATTCTCGGCGCAGGCCGGTCATCCATCTTTTTAATTGACTATCTTTTACAAAACGCTGTAAAAAATGATTGGAGGATAACCGTGGCAGATATAAATCAAGAACAAGCAGAAAACAAGATCAAAGGTAACTCAAGAGGAAAAGCCGTAACCTTAAACGCAGATGACGAAGCAGCGCTAGAAAAACTTATTTCCGAAGCTTCGATCGTCGTTTCCCTTCTCCCTCCTTCCTTGCATATTAAGGCTGCGAAGTATTGTTTAAAACAATCCAAAAACCTGCTGACCGCTTCCTATGTCTCTCCAGAGATGCATTCTTTGCATAAAGAAGTTAAAGAAAAGGGCCTGCTTTTTCTTAATGAAATGGGAATGGACCCTGGTATAGACCATATGTCCGCCATCAAAGTCATTGATCAATTAAAAAGTGAAGGGAAAAAAATCACCACTTTTAAGTCCTTCTGCGGAGGGTTAATTGCCCCTGAATCAGACACCAACCCTTGGGGATATAAGTTTACCTGGAACCCCAAAAATATTATACTTGCCGGCCAGGGAACAGCCAGATTCCTGGAAGACGGACAAGTGAAATATGTACCTTATCATCAACTCTTCAAAAGGGTTGAAAACTTTTACTTCGAAAGGCTGGGAGAATTCAGGGGTTATGCAAACAGGGATTCGTTAAAGTACAGGGAGGAATATGGGTTGGACCATGTAAAAACCTTAATAAGAGGAACATTAAGGAAAACAGGATTTTGCAAAGCCTGGGATGTATTTGTGGAATTGGGCATGACAGATGATTCCTATCACATCACCCCACCCGTCGATTTTACAAAGAAAGAGTTTTTAAAAAGTTTCTTACCCGCCTCTACCCTTCCTACCCGTAAAAACCTTGCCCATTATCTGAATCTTGCATTGGATGATGAGATACTGGTTAAGATTGGCTGGCTCGGTTTTTTTGAAGATGAAGAAATTGAAAGCAGTTCCGCTACCCCGGCTGATATTCTACTATCTATTTTGTTGGACAAGTGGAAGCTTGAGGAAGATGACAAAGACATGGTAGTGATGCAACATCAATTTATATATGAAGAAGGTGAAGAAGAAAAAACATTAATCACTTCCTTTGTGGAAATGGGAGAAAACCCTGAAAAAACAGCGATGGCCAAAACTGTTGGCCTTCCATTGGCAATAGCTACGAAACTGGTTTTGGAAAATAAAATACCTTTAAAAGGTGTAGTCATTCCTACGAATAAAGAAATATATGAACCTGTATTATATGAACTGGAAAAATTTGGGATTCACTTTAAAGAAGAAATCATAAGTTAGGTGTGAGGTATGAGGTGAGAGATTAATCGCTTCATAGCTTTGGCTTCAATGAAGTCTCTAAGGAACCAATTAGCACTGACAATCAGTAGTATCCAGGAAATAACAATGTAGGAATAATGAATTTTCTAAGCTGCCTTTTTTAACAAATTTTATGAAAAAGTTAAAAGGAATTCATTTTTAACTTATTTACATTTGTCCCGAAAACTCATCAATTAAATACTTGAAACTTTATTCCATTTTCCTTAATAAGGGGTCTTTTACAAGGACTTGCCTGATCTTTCTCCTGGCCGGCATCCCTTTTATCCTCTTTGCTCAAAAGAAAGTGTATACTACCAAAAAGCTGGATGGAAATATTACCATAGACGGATTAGGAAATGAACCTGCCTGGGAAACTGTGGAATGGGCCGGCGATTTTACGCAAAGGCAACCGTCCGACGGAGACAGACCTTCTCAAAAAACTGCTTTTAAAATATTATACGACGACAAAAATCTTTATGTCCTCATCAGGGCCTATGACGATGCCCCTTCAAAAATTGTAAAAAGGATGTCCAGAAGAGATGGCTTTGAAGGAGATTGGGTGGAAATAAACATTGACAGCTATTTTGACCAGAGAACGGCTTTTTCATTTACAGCAAGCGTTTCGGGTGTAAAAGGAGATGAAGCCATTTCCAATGACGGAAACAATTGGGACGCCAGTTGGGATCCGATATGGTATTTGAAAACTTCTACAGATGATTTGGGATGGCTGGCTGAGTATCGAATTCCATTAAGCCAGCTCCGCTTCGGAAAAAAAGCAGAACAAATATGGGGACTTCAGGTTTCAAGAAGATTATTCAGGAAAGATGAAGTTTCAAACTGGCAGTATATTCCTAAAAATTCTTCCGGATGGGTCCATTTGTTTGGGGAGTTACATGGTGTCGTGGGGATCAAACCTCAAAAACAGCTTGAGATTATGCCTTATATAGTTGGCCAGTCCAATCAATATGAAAAAGAAGAGGGCAACCCATACGCTGATGGCAGAGATATAAAAATTTCGGGAGGTGTGGATGGAAAAATCGGGATAACGAGTGATGTTACGCTTGATTTTACCATAAATCCTGATTTCGGACAAGTAGAGGCAGATCCTTCACAAGTGAATCTAACAGCGTTTGAAGTTTTCTTTAGGGAACAAAGGCCTTTTTTTGTGGAGAGTAAAAACATCCTGGATTACCAGCTTTCTTCCTCAGTAACGGGAGGAAATTATACAAGTGATAATTTGTTTTACAGCCGTAGAATAGGCCGGCCACCTCAATATTCTCCTGACCTGAACGATGATGAATACATTAAAAGCCCCGATTATTCTACGATTCTAGGTGCATTTAAACTTACAGGTAAGACCAAAAAAGGACTTTCTTTTGGTGTGCTGGAAGCAATAACCGAGGAAGAAAAAGCAGAAATATATTATGCAGGGGAAAAACGAAAGGAAATAGTAGAACCTATGACCAATTATCTGGTAGGAAGGATTCAGAAAGATTTCAATAAAGGTCAAACCATCGTTGGTGGCATTGTAACCTCCACCAACAGAAAGCTGAATGATAACTTGTCCACCTTCTTGCATCGAGAAGCATATTCAGGCGGAGTAGACGTAGTTCACAGAACTAAAAACAGAAATTATTTTATTTCAGGTAATTTTTTGGCGAGTAAAGTAATCGGAAGCAGAGAAGCGTTGATAGAAACACAAACTTCTCAGCGAAGGTATTATCAAAGGCCTTTTACCCGGCATTTTTCAATGGATTCGGCCAAAACTTCTTTATCAGGAACAGGGGGAACTTTGAAAATTGGTAAGAGCGGTGGCGGAAATATTCGTGCGGAAATGGGCGGAACTTATCGTTCTCCCGGTTTTGAAATAAATGATATTGGATATCTAAGAAGTGCAGATCAGATTAATCAATGGATATGGGTAGGGTATCAAACCCTCAAAGAATTCTCTATTTTTAAAAACCTTAATATTAATTTTAATGAATGGACTTCCTGGGACTTTTCAGGAACAAGGAATACAGCCGGAATAAACGTCAACTCAAATTTTCAGTTTAAGAATTATTGGTGGGCAGGTTTTGGATTCTTCCCTTCGACCCATAGTATTAGCAATGCTGATTTAAGAGGAGGGCCAGCCATAAAATATCCGGGAGGAGAAGGCTTTTCTCAATTTGTAGATTCAGACACCCGTAAAAAGTTTAAAGTAAATTTTTATCAAAGTCATTTTTGGGGTAATGAAGATGTTTCGAAAGAACATTACTTTGAAATGGGTTTTTCTTTTCAGCCATTCAATGCCCTTCAACTGTCCATATTCCCCACTTATTCAACCTATGAATCTTTATTACAATATGTAGAAACGGGAGAATATAACTCAGACAAAAAGTATGTTATGGCCTCCATTAAACAAAAAACGCTAAGCGCCTCCATACGGATTAATTACATTATTACCCCCAATTTGTCCTTACAGTATTATGGTCAGCCTTTTTGTTCTAAAGGTGTTTATTCTCAATACAAACAAGTTGCCCAGTCAAAAGACAGGAACTTCGGAAAAAGATTCGTTCTATATGGTGATGATCAAATACAATTTGATAGGGAAAACAACACTTTTGGCTTTGATGAAAACAGGGATGGTGTTGAAGATTTTACCATTGATAATCCTGATTTTAACTTTTTACAATTCAGATCCAACCTCGTACTGAGATGGGAATATATTCCAGGGTCTACTTTATTTGTGGTATGGTCGCAAAGCCGGACTGGCGATTCGGAAAGGGACAGGTTTTCGATCCCCAATATATCTCATGGGCTTTCCAATATAGTTCCTTATGATGTATTTCTAATAAAATATACTTATAGATTCAGATTGTAACGTTATATTTTTTTACCACGGAACACTGAGAAGGCACGGAGGACAAGAGGGAATTTCCTTTGTAAAAACCTCCCACATGTTCATCTCCAAGTTTCGCGTCTCTATAGGATAGATTGAATAATCCTTATTTTTTACCCAAATTTACCTGACAACATAAAACCTCCTTTATGAAAAATGTAGTAACCCTCACGCTAAATCCTGCAATTGACAAAACCACCCTCACCGAAAAACTTATGCCGGAGTCAAAACTAAGGTGTGAGAATCCTACTTATGAAGCAGGTGGCGGAGGTGTAAATGTTTCAAGAGCGATAAAAAAGCTAGGCGGTGAATCCGTCGCTATTTTTCCATCAGGAGGACATAGGGGTGATCTGTTTGAAAAACTTCTGACAAAAGAAAAAATTGAATTTAGATCCTATAGAATAAACGAACCTACCCGGGAAAATTTTACTGTAGTTGAAAAAGCTACGAATCATCAATTCAGGTTTATTATGGAAGGACCAACGGTAAGTGAAGAAGAGGCAGATTACTGTTTAAAATTATTAAAATCGCTACCCGTAAAACCTGACTACCTGGTTGCAAGCGGAAGCTTGCCAAAAGGATTGGATAAGTCATACATTAGGAAAATAGCAAAAACGGCCCGTGAACTTGGATCAAAACTAATTATTGACACTTCCGGGGATGCGTTAGAAGTTGCGGTAAATGAAGGAGTATATCTTCTGAAACCAAATATTGGAGAACTAAGCAAACTGGCAGGAAGGGAATCGATCACCGCGGAAGAAGTGGATGAAGTGGCTCATGAACTAATAAAAAAAGGGAAAATTGAAATTATTGTGGTGTCACTTGGAGCAAGCGGCGCATTGCTTGTCACCAAAGATATCTCAAAACATATTCCTGCGCCATCAGTGCCCAAAAGAAGTACAGTAGGTGCAGGGGACTGTATGGTTGGCGGTATGATTCTGTCACTGGCTTTGGGAAAAAGCCCCGTAGAAATGGCTCAATACGGTGTTGCCTGCGGAACTGCCGCAACAATGAATCCCGGAACGGAACTTTGTAAAAAAGAAGACGCGGACAGATTATTTAACTGGATATTGAAAAGGAGCTGATAACTTATTTTATCCATTTACACTAATTTCCGCTAGTTGGATCAGGAAAAGTTGCTTAATCATCTGAAATTTTCAATCAATTGTTAAAATAATAAGCGGATAAAATAATACAATAAATCCAAAAGTTATAAAGTATTGTGTAACCAAATCCGTAAGCGAGGCTCATAATTAAGTCACCTTTACATTTATTAGAATTTTTAAAAACAAGTCTTAATGCTCTAAAAAAAATCCAGTAAAGCATCGCCGAAAAAGTCAAGATCAGAATCCAAAATACAGTCCCAAATAACCAAACAAATAGTATTATCAGTATTGAGAATAAAAGCCATGCCAAAATTCCAAGAATAATACCCGCAAACCCTTCTCCAATTTCAGGAACTTCTGAGGGTAATTCCAACCCACCCGAAAGGTCAGGAAATTCCGAGTCTTTAATTTTATCAGTTATTTTTCCGAGATCGTCTTTAAGTTTTATTCCCCGGTAAAGACCGATCACCAAAAACAAGAAAAATGCAATTGATAAAATGCTGGTAGAAAGAATTGAGTTCGTGTAAATTGTATTGTTCTGTCCAACACCGAATAGCCAAATTCCCAAAATAGTCAATGTCATCACAATAATTGTCACGATAAAAACTGCCTTGGTAGTAACAAGTCGATGAATTGATATTCTTGGTTTCGTTTGTTGCAAATTCGTTACCCCTTTTCCAAGGCATGTTTACCTGGGCCAATAAACATCAATCCGAAAAACGCAAAGCCGAGCGCTATTGCATGTGAAGCCTCGTTGACTCCCTGTCCCCTGGAAAAATGTGAGATGGCAGCGACAATCATTGTGAAAACCAACAAAAGACAAGTCGGTCTGAAGAAATAACCTAAAATCAACAGCAAACCACCAAAGGCTTCTGTGCCGGCGGCCATAGCTCCCCAAAATACAGGAAGAAAGTCAACTCCTATATTTCTCATGTTTACACCTACTTTTTCCCAATAGTCAGGACCGCCCAAAACTTTCGGATATCCATGCACAACCATCATTGCACCCACACCAATTCTCATTACTAAAAGTCCAAAATCCTTATAAACTCCAAGGTTATTTAATATTGCCATTTACAAAAAGGTTTTTCATAAACATACTTCAAGAAATAATTTTAACCAAATAAATTGAAGTCGGGATCATTCTATTTCCTTTAACAAATTATTCAAATCCAGTACGCGGGTATACATATCAATTGAACCGTCCGGTTTCAGTGGCCATTTTTCTTTTGGTCGATCCCAGTATAACTCCACGCCATTCTCATCCGGATCATTAAGATACAGAGCCTCAGAAACCCCATGATCAGATGCACCGGTTAAAGGATAATTCGCATCAATTAACCTTTTAAAAGCAATTGCCAGGTCCTTACGTGTGGGGTACACTATTGCAGTATGAAACAGTCCCGGACTTTCCACGGGAGCAGGTGGTGAGTTTTTACTGTACCAGGTATTTAACCCAATATGATGATGATATCCTCCCGCTGAAATAAAGGCAGCCTGGTTTCCATAAGTGGTTGTCAAAGAAAAGCCCAGCAAATCACAATAGAACTTAAGCGCCCTCGGAAGATCAGAAACTTTCAAATGCACATGACCAATGTGTGTTTGATCCGGAATAACGTAACTATCCATACTTGCTAGTATTAAGGTAAATTATACTATATCAACTTAACTTTCGCGGTAACGTTTCTTAAATTGAGTTAAGAGGTTCTTTTAACGAAAAACATTAATAGCCATAAATGGCGTATTCCATCTGATAATTATAAAAACGTTTATCTGCGTATGAAAAGTTATATTATAATGATTTTGGCGTCTTTAGGTTTCCTGATTTTTTCCTGTTCGAATAAAGAAGGTAAGCAAAATCAGAACAAGCTTGAGTCTGACACAATTACTGAAGTGCCGGACGAAAACGTTAGACCAACAGGTGATTCAAGAAGTACGGAAAACATCGACCTGGATACTACAAACAAATCAACCGATTAAAATTATTTGATTATCTCCATCCGATTGTCAACTTTTACAAACTCTATGGAAAAAGGATATTTATAGTATTGCCCTGAATTGGCTTTCATTCCACCTAGTATAATAAAAACAAAATTTGCTACGATGAACGCTATAAAAAAAGGAATGCCAATAATCAGCGCGCAAAGGAGCCCCAAAATGGACAAATAAATAAAAGAAGAAATGATCCAGTTTAGTACAATTCTACCATGCTTGTCAACGACAGGATTATGTTCCTTATTCAATACCCACAAAAGTATCGGTACCACCATGCCAGCCAGGGGAACAAAATAACCACACAACTGAGTCAGATGGATAAACATACAATAGGTATTGGTAGTCAGCCCAAGCATATTTCCTGAAGCGGATGAAGGAGCAGGAGAATTAAGAATTTTTTCTTTTTCTCTTTGATATTCGTCCTCAGTAATTGCCCCTTTTTCCCTCAGCGCATTTAATCTTTCCAAATCATCGTATCTCATAACTTTTCTATTTAGGTTGTTGATTTAATGGAAGATAAATGTACAAATAACTAAAGAAGATTTTTACAAATGACTACTTTTTAGTTTTTTTTGCTTTGGTTCAAAAAATCTAAAAAAGTAATTGTTCAGCAGACACCTAAACTTACGGGATAAACAAAATCATGATTCACTTTTCATTAGCGCGTAGGGCTAACTTTCGGTTGGATTACAATTCTCCAAAGCTTTTCCTAAAAAATTTTATAGCCTTAATCAGGGAACAAACGATAGCTTTCAAAATATAAGGTAGAAATTAAGGACTGCAATGGCATTTTCTCATGTTCTCTTATAATCACAGTCCTTACTATTTCAAACAAGGTCAAGGAAAAATTTTAAACTTCTGCGTGCAGCCATGCTTTTTTTGCAAGCAACATCTCCTCTTCTTCTACATTTTCCGGATCTTTTACGCAGCAATCGACGGGACAAACAGCGGCACACTGGGGTTCTTCATGGAAGCCCATGCATTCGGTACATTTATCAGGAACTATGTAATAAATACTGGTTGAAATAGGATCGTAAGGTGCATTTCCATCGATGATGGTTCCGTCTTCCAGCTCTACTTCTGTTAAACCGGTTCCTTGTGCCCAGTTCCATTCTGCCCCACCTTCATAAATGGCATTATTAGGGCATTCTGGTTCACAAGCGTTACAGTTTATACATTCGTCAGTGATCATTAAAGCCATATGTGTGTCTTTTTATTCCCTTTTGGGTAGGGCAAAATTCAGCCACTCCGCGGTCAAAAACCAATCACAACATTTTATAAGGTATTACTTAAAGTTATAGTGACTAAGACAAAACCGTTTAAATAATTCGGGAAGTTTGGTAGTCTGACCGTGGAGGCGAATAAACTGGAAAGTCCGGTAGATATCTATTCCTTTTATATCGATAATGCTCAGTTCATTTTGCCGCAGCTCCCTTGCAATAGAATGGATGGAAAGGAATGCTGCACATTCGGAAAACATCAAATACTGTTTTATGCTTTCCGTACTATCCAGTTGAATTTCATTTCTTAGATCTTTAGGGTGAATGCTGGCTTTGGAGAGCGCTTTATAAATAACATCCAAGGTGCCTGAGCCATGCTCCCTTAAAATAAGCGGGATGGACAATAATTGATCAGGTTTAATTTCCCCTTTCTGGCTTAGCTTATTGGTTAATTTGCAAACCAGGACAATCTCATCTTTAACAAAAGGCTCATACATAATTTGGGGAAGATGAGAAATGCCTTCAACAATGGCGATATCTATTTTTTCATTGATCACCTGTTGTTCGATAAATTCACTATTCCCATTGATAAAAGTAACATGAATGGAAGGATGGGCTTTTTTAAATAAGGCCAATATTTTAGGAAGAACATACTGGGCCAATGTAGTGCTTGCGCCAATACGAATATTTCCCTTGGCTTCATCTGTCATTTGCACCAATTCATTTTCCAGGGAAGCATAAATCTGGAAGATCTGCTGGGCATACTTTTCAAGTACTTGCCCTGCCGGTGTCAGCGAGATTGTATTTCCATGTCTTTTAAATAATGGAACCTTTAGCTGCTGCTCAAGCTCATTGATGTGTTTTGTAACTGCCGGTTGGGTAATAAAAAGCTCATGTGAAGCTTTGGTAAAGCTTAGCTTATGAGCAACAGTATAAAATACCTTTAATCGGAAGTCAAAAATCATTAAAACAAAGGTTGAGTATAAACATCAAAATAAAGCATTTTCAGGTAAAACATTCTTTAATGTGATAATTAATTTCTGTGTAAGGCTTCACGCAAGTGGGCAAATGGTTCATTTTTTTTATCTCACAGATTTCACGGATTTACACAGAAAGAAAATAATCCATGGAAATCGGGGTTCCGTGAGTAAATGTTTCACTTTTTTTAACTCACAGATTTCACTGATTTACACAGAAAAAAGAACAATCCGTGGAAATCCGGGTAATCCATGAGCAAAAGTATTCCCAGGCCTGATTTTTCAGCAAATTAGAGTTGTTGAAAAGTCCCCTATATAGGGACTTATAATTGCTGACAAACGCTTTGTGTGAAATCTTTACTCCGATTAATCCCTTTTATAAAGTTTATATCCAAACAGAAAGATGACTGCATAACAAATAATGGGAAGGTAATAAGCTGAGGCTATGTCTTTATCTGCTACAAGCCCCATTAGCGGCGGAAACAATGCGCCACCTACAACGCCCATTACGATAAAGGAAGAAGCCTGCTGGGTATGTCTTCCCAAGTCTTTAAGTCCCAAACTGAATATGGTCGGGAACATGATGCTAAAGAAGAAATTGATCATTATTAATGCAATAAAGGAGGTCCATCCCCAGCTTTGAGCTACGATTATGCACATGACAATATTTGCCAGGGCATAGATATAAAGCAATTTATTAGGCGCTATAAACTTCATTAAAAACGTGCCGGCAAAACGCCCCAGCATCATCATGACCATACTCAAAGAAAAATAGTAAGAGGCCTGATCGTCTGGCAAACCCATCTTTTCATGCCCATAATTGATAAAATAAGCCCAGGTTCCCCCCTGCGCTGCCACATTAAAAAACTGGGCAACTACTGCCCAAACAAAATGTTTATGCTGAAATAAACCTTTGGACTCTTTTAGCTCTTCTGGATCCGTCCCTACCTCGTAGGTATTAGGATCTACTGCATGTGGATCGGTTAGCGCCGGGACCTTAACAAAAGAAAAAGCAATTGCAATGGCAGTAATTACAGCGCCAATAATTATATAAAGCATTTTTACGGACTCAAGGTCATTTCCTTGTCCTGCTCTAAGGATGAAATAACCACCAAGCAAAGGTCCGATTACTGCTCCTAATCCATTAAATGCCTGAGCAAAGTTTATCCGTTGGTCACTCGTACGCTGGTCTCCCAAAGAAGCAACGAAAGGATGCGCCACAGCCTCCAATGTGGCCAATCCGCAGGCCAGAATAAATAAAGCAAACCTGAAAAAAGAGAAAGATTCGGCATTAGAGGCCGGAACAAAAAGAAATGCTCCGAAAGCGT
>Ga0196965_1000502_pt1 | contig 22627 bp, 19 predicted proteins | sample S1_20metaG_FD_148668 | JGI IMG/M metagenome (GOLD analysis project Ga0196965, IMG submission 148668) | Soil microbial communities from Anza Borrego desert, Southern California, United States - S1_20 | ecosystem: Environmental > Terrestrial > Soil > Desert | place: USA: California | collected... | reverse complement strand
CTGATGAAGAAAGTACAAGCTTACAAACATGGTGTTGCCTAATTTTACATTAGGTAACCCGATAATATTTTTTTCAGAAAACAACAGTCCCAAACTCAAGAACGGGCTCGTAAGGCACCAAATCGATACGTCATCACACATTTTTTCCGTGCCCACGGTGGGTGACTTAGGATGACGGTAACGAGGGGGAAGTGGCTGTGAGTTGAGAGCTTCGAGCCACGAGTTTGTTGGACGCAATAGTTTGTCGATAAGATAAGCTCCAATTTGTTTTTGCAAACCCAAAATATTTTCGCAGACAAACATCAAACATCAAACATCAGACATCAAACCTCGAACAATTTTCGAAACCTCTTCGTTACAGAAATCCAGCCTTGAACTATGAACCTTGAACTATGAACCTTAACACTACGACCCCAACGACTCTGCGGCCGATTTTAGTGCTTTGACAAGTTCTTCAAGTTTCAGCGGCTTCGCAATGTAATCATTCATGCCTGCTTCAAGACATGCCAGGCGGTCTTCTTTCATCGCATTCGCCGTCATGGAAATAATATAAGGTTGTTGTTTTGCCGTCGAGCGAATTACACGCGTTGCTTCCAGGCCATCCATCACTGGCATTTGAACATCCATCAGGATAACTTCATACGCGTTCTCGCGTAGTAAATCGACGCCGATGGCACCATTGTCTGCTTCGTCGATATTTTCGTAGCCTAATTTATTTAGGGCGCGGATGGCGAGTTTGCGATTGATCGCGTTATCCTCCACGATCAACAAACGCATCGGATGCTGATTCGCAAAATCTGGAGATAGAATTAATTGGGTGGATGTCTCCTCTTCCTGGTGGATGGAATCATCAGGTGCACGTAACGCCCGTTGAATTTCTCGAGCGAGTTCGTGTTGCTTTGCAGGCTTATTGATGATTGAACTAAACAGCTTATTGTACTCCCCTTTGTTTCCTTCACCAATGGAGCTAAGTAGAATAACAGGTAAATTTAATTTCTTTGATTTGACATGACGCGTTAATGCCAAGCCATCAATTTCCGGCATTTGCATATCCGTGATCACAAGGTTTAAATCACTGGTTGAATGAATGATGTTCAACGCTTCTTTACCAGAACCAGCGAGCACCGGAATGAGCCTCCACTGTTCAAGTTGATTTTTAAGTATGTTTAGATTTGTTGTATTATCGTCAACGATCAATACCTTTTTGCCATGCATGGAAATGGTATGATGGTTTACGTATTTTCTAATCGATGACTGACTGGTTTTTGTCTTAATTGTAAATGTGAACGTAGTGCCTGCACCCGGCTCACTTTCTACTGTGATGAAGCCACCCATTAAATTAATCAGGCGTTCACTGATCGCCAATCCCAATCCGGTGCCACCATATTTACGGGTGGTGGAAGAATCTGCCTGTGAAAATGCTTTAAAGAGCCGGGCTAATTTATCCTGTGGTATTCCAATTCCGGTATCCCTTACCTCAAAAGCCAATTGCAGTTCATCGCGATTCTGTTTCAACAGACTTACGCTAAGAAAGATCTCACCGGTTTGTGTGAACTTCATCGCGTTTCCAACGAGATTCAATAAGACTTGACGAAGCCGGTGATAGTCACCAACAAGTTGTGCCGGTATTTCGTAGTCAATTTCATAGATGAGATCCAACCCTTTTTCGGAAGCTTTAACAGAAAACAAATCCATCACCCCTTCAATGCAGCTCCGTAAGTCAAAATCCAGGTGTTCAAGTTCAAGATTACCAGATTCTATTTTTGAAAAATCAAGGATGTCATTGATTACTGTAAGTAAAGTATCGCCACAACTTAAGATGGTATTGGTGTACTCGCGCTGCTCTTCCGTTAATGGTGTTTCTGCCAGCAACGCTGCCATACCCAAAACACCGTTCATTGGTGTGCGAATTTCGTGGCTCATGGTAGCAAGGAATATGCTCTTGGCCTGATTGGCTTGCTCGGCTTCCTTCTTTGATTTTTGTGCCTCCTCGCGTTCACGGATAATTACCTTCTTCTGCTGGCTTAGTTCCTGGTTGAGGGTTTCAAGGAAAGCAGTTTTTTCTTTCAGTTCTTCATTTGTGGCCTGTAATTCTTCATTCAACGATTGCTGCTCATGATTAAGTAAATGTAGATTCCGTGCCTGTATCTCCAGCGTGGCTTTTTGTTCCATTACCTCTGAAGTACGTTGTTTAACCTGTTCCTCTAACCTGATCTTTTGTTTGCCGATACGGTGTGTGCGTATGGTTATAACAGCATAAATTCCGGTTATGAAAAACAAGCAAGCCAAGGCTTGAAACCACCAGGTTTTCCAGTAGGGTGGTGCAATATGTACAACGATGGATTTGCCCGCCTCATTCCAAACACCGTCATTGTTCGAGGCTTTAACCTTGAAAACATATTCTCCCGGATCCAGGTTAGTGTACGTTGCTCTGCGGACTCCACCTGTATAATTCCAGTCTTTATCAAAACCTTCGAGTTTATAGGCATAACTGTTTTTTGATGTAGATGTGTAGTTGAGCGCTGCAAACTCGAATGTAAAAACCGATTCTGCTGGTGAAAGTCTAATGGTATCCGTTTTGTAAATGCTTTTCTTCAGCGGGCCTTCCGGGTGAATGGGTACCGCCTTGTTAAAAACCTCAAAGTCGGTGATAAGAACTGGCGGAGCTTGTTTATTACTTTGTATACTGTCAGGATGGAAGATCAGAAACCCATCAACGCCACCAAAAATTAACTCACCGTTTTGTGTTTTTAATCCCGCCCTGGGTCTAAACTCTGAGGTAGCCAGTCCGTTGGCTTTGTCGTAAGTCGTGAAGTGTTTTGGTATTGGATCGAATTTGGACAATTGCGTTAATGTTGTAATCCATATTACGCCATTTTCGTCTGATTGTATATTATTCACGATGTCGCCAGACAATCCATCAGCTTCACGGTAAGTTGTAAATTGTTGTGTTGCTCTGTCAAACAAATTCAACCCTCCACCCAGCGTACCTACCCAGATATTATTGTTCTTATCCACACAAATCGAGCTGATTGCATTACTGCTTAATCCACTGTTGAAACTTTGGTAATTAATGAAGTTATCTTCGGCTTCATTGTATATATGAAGCCCGGCGCCAAATGTTCCGATAAGGACCTGACCGTTATGATCGCATGCTATTGTACTGATATAACCATCAAGAAGTCCGCCAGGGACATCGTGACGCTGTACATATTTTTTAATGAATCCTGTTCTGGGGTTAAGCACATTCAGTCCTTCTCCCAAAGTGCCGATCCAGATTTGTCCTTTATTATCTTCTTCGATACCATAGATTTTATCACCGCTCAAATGCTTTGTTGTTTCTCCTTTATCGTACGCCGTTATGGACTGAGTTTTACGATCATAAAATTTAAGTCCCTCACCATATGTGCCAACCCAACTATTGCCAGTGCGATCAATCTTCACGCTTACGATGCCTCCTGAAAGTGAGGTTCCATTCTTAAGCCTTTCATTAAGCGATGAGATGTTTCCGGTTTTTAGGTTTAATAGGTCTATACCATTTCCATTGGTACCAATCCATACTGTTCCGTCATGATCTTGTGCGAGCACATTGACAGACGCTGATGTTAAATTGAAATTGAATTGTGTTTCATTCTGGTTGATGATCCTGATGCCTGAAGTCGCCGTTCCAACCCAAAGAATATTGGTATTGTCCTGACAGATCGAAAGTATACTGTTACTTCCCTGAAGGACTATTCCATTTCGATTTATATCAAATCGGGTAAATTTTTTCGCGGCAACGTTCAGCAGGTTAAGTCCTGTATTTTCAAATCCAACCCAAATCATTCCTGGGCTCTTTTCCAACAATGAAAAAACCCGATTTTCTAATATTTCAGAACTAACCATAGCGGGATCGTGATGGTGGAATCGTAGGCCATCGTACCTATCAACACCCGTCGCGCGTGTGCCGATCCACAATTGATTCCTGCTATCAACCAAAAGGGATGTTATATGATTACTGCTTAAGCTTTCCGATTTAACGGGATCGTGCTGGTATCTTTTGACTTCGCCGGTTTTAGGGTTAAAATAATTTAACCCATGATCCGGAGTTCCGATCCATAAATTGCCCGCCTTATCTCCACTGATTGCAGAAATGGTATTGTTGCTGATGGTATTTTGATCGGTTTCAGAATAATAAAACCGTTTGAATGTTAATGTTTTTCGATCGAGTAAGTTAAGTCCATCATATGTACCAATCCATAGGTTGCCTCTGCTGTCTTCATAAATTGATGTAATACCGTTGTTTGATATATCAGTAGGCTTTCCAACTAAATTGTTGAGGTTTATGAAAGAATCACTATCGCTTTGGTAAAGACCTAATCCACCGCCAACAGTACCAACCCATAAGTTACCGTAGCTATCCTCCAGCACACAAGAAACGTTATTGTGCCCCAAGCTGGAAGGATCTTTCGGGTTATTACGATACACGTAAAACCGATAGCCATCATACCGGTTAAGGCCATTGGTTGTGGCGAACCACATAAAGCCATATTTATCCTTTAAAATGGAGGTTATTCTATTTTGCGAAAGCCCATCTTCGGTCGAAATGGTCTTAATGGGAATGTCGGTCTGAGCGAAAACGCGGACCATTGTCACGATCATGAAAATGATCAGGAAATAGCCCCTTTTCATACTTGCGTTGCTAACGTGCGTGTACATGTTTCGAATTACAACCGCAAAAAAAGCATCTTTAACCTCTTAATTTGACCTTTCACCAGCCCGATAAGTCGCAAGACTGTTTTTGACAACATTTCCGTTTTTTTGAAGCGATGCATTAACCGGAGACCGAAAACACGACAAAAAGCAGGGTTTCCATAGGGCAAAAAAAAAGCACCTCAGTAATTCCTGCACAGGAGCTACTGAGGTGCTAAAAATTAAAAATTATTACTATCCGTTACAGATAGCCGTATTTTTTTAATTGCTTTCTCGCATTGGCATCAGAGACATCGTTCAACACAAGGGCCATATTTTCCATCGTGCCTTCGTGTGCAATTTTATTTACCGATTTCAACTGATCTTCTGTGCTGTAGTTCATCCGTAACACCATCAGGTTGATGTCCGCATGCCTTCCTACGATGGCAGCATCACTAAGAATGTCCGTTGGGACGCTATCCAGAACAATAAAATCAAATTCCGTTCTTGCTTCGCTCAGGAATTTTTCAAACGGCGGTGTATTGAGTAATTCAGCGTGATTTTGATTCGTAGACCCAGAGGCAACGAAACTTAATCCTTTAATCTTAGCAGATTGAACGATTTGATCCATGGGCACTCTTTCGCTGAGATAATTGCTTAATCCTTTTTCCTTATTCAGCTTAAGTGTAATGTATAAACGCGGCCTGCGCATATCGGTCTCAACAAGGAGTACTCTTTTATTATTCGCAGCCAGAATAGCGGCCAGGTTGATCGAGACAAATGATTTTCCTTCACCAACAATGGGAGAATGAATCGCGATAATTTTTTTCGCGGGGTCATTCAGCAAATAATATAAATTCGTTCGCAGTGTTCGGAATGATTCGGTAACCGATGCATTAGGATACTGCACAACCGGAAGCCCTGTGTTTAGTTTATTTCCATAAATGCGACCTGCAATGGCTAAGGCAGAATGTGCTTCAACTTCTTCCGCGCTTTTCAGTTTGTTATCAAAGTAATCAATCACCAGCATCACCATGAGCGGTAAGCCGAGACCGAGCACAAGACCAATCAGCATGTTTGCAAATTTGTTTGGTCCGAGGTGTTCAATCGCATCAAACCGTGCAGTGTCCAGAATGGTTGCATCCGGATTGTTGGATGCCCTTACAATGCCTACTTCAGCACGTTTCTTCAATAGAAATGTGTACAGTTCATTATTCAGATCGAAGCTACGTTTTATGTTGATCAGGTCTTGTTCCGTCTTTGGTAATCGCGATAGCACACTGTTAACTCTGCCTTTCCGCTCACCCAGATTTTTTAATTCAAGGTTCGTGTTGTTCAACAGGTTGTTGATGTTTTCGGTTAAGATTTTCTGGGTGTATTGAATGGTATTGTCTAATGAAACAAGATCAGGATTCTTTTCCTGAACGGAATACGATAACAACTCACGTTGGCTATACAATTCCGATAGTTTCAGAACCAATGCATTAAGCGAGGCATCGGTAATTCCCACCACGGAAGGCGCGACCAGATCTTTCATTTGTTCGCCATTGTTGAGATAACGTCTGAGGTTATTGTAATAGTCAAGTCTCATTCTGCTGGCGGCTTCTTCCCGCTCAATTTGTTCCAGCGTTTCTACCACCATGCTGGCTTCCTGGCCAAGGTCTACAATTCTGTTTTTCGATCTGAACGTGGTGAAATCTTTACTGGCTTCTTGTAAGGAATCGGTGACACCTACAAGTTGATGGTTGATGAACCGTAATGTGTTATCGGCAATTTTATTTTTTTCCTCCATGCCGAACTCGATGTAAACACTACCCAGTTCATTGAGGAAATTAATATCGCGTAAGGGTTGTGTGCTTTCCATTTTTACATAGATCAGATTTGAATTATCCTCACCAATGGAAACTTCCAATCTTTCCTTATATGCCCTTGCTAACTGGCTCAGGTCATTAAATATCAATATGTAATCCCGTCCTTCAATCACATCCGCATCTTCTTTTTTCTTCAGGGTAAAGTTGAAATATTGATTTTTAAAGACTTCTCCATATCTGGCCTGTTTTGTAAAATTGATCTCTTGAGTAATGCCATTCGTACTTGCTTTTCCATCTACGCTGATTTCGTAGACGTCAGCTGAAACAGGTTTAATGTTAATTGGAATCATTTGTGTTTGAGGCCCGTGTTCGGTCACCGTGAAAGGCTCATACAGATAGAGGTCTTTCTTACTGAACGTTTTTTTCTCATACCATGATACCCGCCAGTTTAAATTATGCAGCGCCTTCAGGTTGAGTCTGTAAGATTGTACAATGCCAGCCTGATCAGTCGGTTTCACCGTTGATTGTGATGGCGTATTCTGTTCACTGAAAACAGTGTTGATGGATCCACTTTCACTATCTGACCGAAGTAACAGTGTTGTGGAAACCTCATATTTATCAGGTGAATACTGACTGATAATTAATCCGGCCGCTATGCCGATAATTCCACAGACAAGGAACCATGGCCATTTTTTTATGAGTCTCGAAATGAAATCCCGTGTGTTTGTAACAGCAGGATTAAAGGTATGTTGATTGGAGGAATCCGTTTTCATAGTTTAATGATAAGATATTTCCGGGTTTAGCCTGTCTATTGTGTGAGAATACTAGCCAATAATAAAAGCGCTGCTGAGGTTGAGATAAAGAGTGTATAAACAGGCGCGCGCAATTGCACGTTCTTATATCTGGCGGGCTTAATGAATACAATGTCATTAGGCTGTAGATGATATCCGGGAGATGCCAGCGATTCTTTTTTGGAAAGGTCAAGTTTGAATGTCTGGCTTCCATCAGCAGATTGACGTAATACCAGTACATTTTCAAGGTTTGCAAAGTTTGTGATACCATTGGCCGAACTGATCGCATCCATCACCGTAAAATCGTAATTATAATTATAGTACACTCCCGGTTTTGTCACTTCACCCATCACCGTAATTTTGTAATTCAGCAAACGCACTTTAACACTTAATTCCTTCAGGTATTCTTTTGCTTTTTTGTAGATCGCTTCTTCGCATTCGCGTAAGGTCATTCCAAGCACGCGCACTTTCCCGATAAGGGGAAGTGAAATTTCACCCTGCGAGTCGACCTGGTAACCATAGATGTATTGGCCAGCTACATCATTATAGATCAGGCTGCTGTTCGATCCTCTTCCACCGGTTTCAGAAAATGCGGGGTTGTAGAGGTCATTCATCTCCTTGTTTGAGGATACGATGCTCACATATAAATTATCTGTATCAGTGATGCGATGTTGTGGCGGTACGTCAGGAAACCCTTTTAAGTTTTGCTGCGAGTTAACATCGCGAAGCATCGTGAGATCTTTATGAGAACGACACGAAGAAAAGAAACCTAGCAAGATTAAAAACGACAGAAGCTTAACTGCTGTGTTGATCGCGTTGAACTTGTTTTTCATGATTGACCTATTATGGTTTTGCGGGTTTAAAATTTGGAATGTTATCAAAATGTAAATTTGGTTTTTGTATTCAATGTAGCGGAACAGAATCGACGATTATAACTAGTCAATAGACTAACGATGCAACCAATTCAATTCTGTTTAAGCTATTTTATCGTAAACGTTTAATCATGCGGATTAAAATGCATTCTTCCGTGATTTTTTGCCAAAGGCCGTCAGGAACATAATGTAAAGGTCAAGACCAAAGCTCCAGTGTTCTATATACCATAAGTCATGAAGCGTTCTTCCCATGTATTGAAGCCGGCTTTCCGTAGGGCCGCGCCATCCGTTTACCTGTGCCCATCCTGTAATACCAGGCTTGATAGAATGCCGTACCATGTAAGTGCTTACTTTCTCCTGTAGGGTTTTGTTCAGGAATACGCGGTGTGGTCTGGGTCCTACAATAGACATTTCGTTCATCAGTACATTATAAAGCTGGGGCAATTCATCAAGATTGGATTTGCGTAAAAATTTTCCCAGAAAGGTTATGCGTTCATCATTGATTGTTGTGGATCGTGTGCCGTCCAGGATATTGTCATTTACTTTCATAGACCTGAACTTGTAAAGTTTAAAGGGTGTATTATTCACCCCCAGCCGGATAGGTGTATAAAAAACCGGACCACGGCCCTCGAGCTTAATCAGAATAGCGATGACAAGAAACACAGGAGAAAGCGCAATAAGTAGTCCTCCAGAGACAGCAATGTCAAATGCTCTTTTCCAGAAACGATTGGGATAGTGATACAGCGGGACATTCCGGATATCGAGTAACGGTATGGTGCCCAGTGACGACACGACAAAATTACGATGAATGATATTATACCAGTTGGGAACAATACGAGGCCTAACGCCATTTTTTTCGGAGATGTGAACCAGGTGTTTAATGTTTTCGCTTTCGTGCAAAGGCAACGAGATAATGCAAACATTAAACGGTGTAGTGTCATAAATGCGTTGGAAATCCTCTACCGTGCCAATGATGTTACTATGGTGTCCTGTGTTTTCCTGTTCCGTTAAAATGCCCAATGGCTCGTAGCCATGGTATAGGTTGCTTTTGCAGTACTTAAAAATCTGATGTGAAATTGTGTTGTCTCCAACAATAATGATTTTACTGCCACGATTATTCGTGAGCGACATCTTTTTAAAGAGAAACAGTCCGAGGACGAGTTTGAAAATACTGAAGAGGCAAACGGTTCCGATAAATTGAACCCGCGACAGGTTTTCAATGTCAAACCAGATGGTGATCAGGGCCGCTATTGAAATGAATGCCGTCAATCGTTGGATGAGTGATCGTAATACCGTCGTAAGGTCTGCCTTCAGGTATTTCATATCATCGATAAATATGATATAAACCAGCGCAGTGCTAAGGTTCATTACGATTGTTAACCGGTCTTCCCACAACAGGTGGAGGTCTGCACCACGATACAATGCAGCCAGAAAAATGGCAGCATTGAGTAGCATCATGTCAATGATAAAAAACAGTACTATGAATTCTCGGGTTCTCATTACGTTATGCTAAATTAAGCAAGGGTGCTTTAACGTCCTCCCGTGGACGGTATATATATTGGAAATTTAGAAGAGTGTGCTTTTGCTTCGCTGAGATTACAACTTGTGGCGTGGAACTCTTCGCCAGCAGTTAACCGCGACACTGTTACGACTGCTGTTTTGCGAATAATCGCTTTACGATAACCTTCAGTAAAATTTGGAAGGTCATTGCATACTTGGCGCCGAGCCTTCCCGGTTCCTTCACCAAACGCCATAGCCATCGCATGCCGATTTTCTTAACCCATTCAGGGCTTTTCTTTACGTCACCTGACAAGTAATCAAAAACGCCACCGACACCAAGCATCACGCCGTGCTTCAGTTCTTTTGCGTGCGTGCGCATCAGGAAATCCTGCTTTGGACTGCTGATTCCAATCCAGATCAGGTCTGGTTTTAATGTATTAATTTCAGTAAGCGCCTCAGTTAGCAGGTTTCCAGCTTTGAAATATTCAAGATCATGAAACGGAAGAGACCTGTAACCCGCTATGCAGACATTCGGAAATTCCGTCTTTACCTGTTCTACCATTTTTTTTAGTCTTACGTCGGTGCTTCCTAAGAAGTAGTGGGTGAGCTTTGTTTTAAAAAGATTTTTGCAAAGCCAGAATCCGGAAACAGTTGAAACCTCTTTATGTCCATGAACCCGTGCCCATAACTCAGAAGGTTTTCCATCCGGTAAGGTCAACAGGGAATTATTCAGTATGGTTTGTAATTGCATGTCGCGTTGTGCGGCAGCAACTACTGAGCTATCCGGAAAGGCAACATAACCTACATTATCGTAATTATAATTCGTTAAAAAATCAGTTGTTCGTTCCAGGTTGGTGATGTTAATCTTTGTTCCCAGAAAGTCGAATCGTTCGTTGATCGTCATGTTAAATTTTCCGGATAAAAACCGCGGGGTTTCCGGCCCATATTTCCCCCGCGGGTACATCTTTTGATACTACGCTTCCTGCACCGATAATAGAAGCGTTTCCGATGGATACGCCTTTTAGGATAATGGAAAAACCACCAATGAAAACATCATCGCCGATGGTGATAGGACGTGTTGTATAATTTTCGTTTTGTGTTTCCCTGCGTTGATTTGGATTAAGCGGATGGAAATCTGTATCCCAGATCTTACAGCTTCCGCCAATCATCACGTTGTTTCCAATCTGTATTTTTTCAGCGCAATAAATAGCAGAATTACTCATTTTAAAATTTTCACCAATTATAAGCGTGGCGTTTTTCTTAATTACAAATGAACTGCGTGTATCCCCTCCGATAATATTTTTTATGGAAGAAGAATTAATAGACGCACCGGCACCTACCTGCATTGTGCCGCCGTGATTCATGATTGTAATAATCCCGTTCACAGTAGGATATGGTTTATAGACCTTGTTTATCCAAAAAATGATATGGTTTATGATGGATAAAAAGAAGAACAGAAATTTCCTTAAGAATGCCACTTACTTCCAGTTTTTATTAAAATCGATCAGGTGTTTTTCAAGGTCTTCGGCACGGCTGAAACGTTGGCCAATTTTTTTGGCAGGGACTCCGCCATATATGGTAAAAGGTTCAACCGACGAAGTTAAAACAGAACCTGCTGCAATAATACTTCCTTGTCCAATGGTAATGCCGGATAATATGATGGAGCCATAGCCGATCCAGACATCGTCTTCTACCACCGTCTTTTGATTCAAACCTTTCCAGGCGTAATCCGGGTCGCGCATACGCTGCGAAAATAACATGGGCTTGCCAACCTCTTCCCAGTTGTGATCATAACGACCAACAAAAGCGACATTGTTTCCTGTAAAAACATAATCGCCAAAAACCACATCGCATTCAATCTGAGAACCGCGGCCAATATAACAGTTGTCGCCAATGGTGATTCCCGTGCGCGCCCAAAGTCTTACCCCAACTCCCGCGTGGAAATTTTTACCGAGTTTATACCGGCGCCATTTTATTTTACGCTGATAAAAACTGAGAAGTTTTTTTGGAATGCTTACTTTATCCAGATACGCCATATCAATGTTTTCCGAATACTTTACCAAGTAATCTCTTAGCGGCTTTAATATAGCTGTTAGCCTTAAATAAATAAAACCTTTTAATGATGCGTGTAGCCACAGCGTTCTCTATCAGTGGCTGTTTTTCCACCTGGATTTCACGCGTACTAACCGGTGAAAAATAAACACCAGTGGATGCGCCGTGCTCTCCGGAGCTATCGAAGCCGGTATTTTCAACCAAGGTTATACCCGGATAAAGACAATATCCTCTATGAAAGAATACCGATGCGTGCCAGTAGATAAACCAGGTATTCATTTTTCCGGTTGCGTTTTTGCGCAATTGACGTTCAAGGTATCCGCCACCGAATTTGTTAAAGGCCTTCCACTGGTTGGTCTTTGTTAAATGTGTAATGTGAAAATCCGCTGAATCGTTATACTGATCCCAGGCGCGTTTCCAGGTTGCCCACCCCCAGCAAAGCGGTACGTTAAAAAAGAATGTATCGGGCAGTTGCGTCTGATGTGGATACATATAACCTGATATGCTTTTTACAGCTTCCTCGTCTTCGTATGTATTTAGCGCGTCGTTCATAAATTTCAGAAAATACACACTCGTCATGATGTCATCTTCCAAGACAATGACCCGGCCATACCGATTCACGATTTCAGAAACCCCGGAAATTATCGAAGTAGCCAGGCCGTTGTTTTTACCCGACTCACGAATGGTTATCGATTTAAATCCTGTTATGGATTTAAGATATGTTCTTAATACGGTAATGGCCTCCACATCTGCTGCTGTTTTTGGCCCGTCAGAATAAATGTAAAGATCGGTATCGGATGCCAGTATGTTTTTCTTCAGGGCATCAACCGTAGCCTGCGTTTGCGTTAATCGCTTGTAAACAAAAAGAACAACCGGTGCAATAGCCATTCATCAGCAGTTTATATTCAGCGGAAGCTATTGCTATCCGACTTTATGTTTGAAAAAATGATTTTTAAAGGACAAGGTAAAGAACTTCATCATATACCAGGGCCATAATACTTTGATTGCATGGCGCCAGTAATACCGCGCGCGATCAGTAATATAACTGCGGCCATAGGGATTATTGAAATTTTTAATGAGGGATTTAAATGAAGATTTCAGAAAGCTGCTTCCGGAAGCGGTCTTCTCCAGGAAACTGAATATCCGGGCATCCCAGCAAATAAAAACACCAATATTTTTTTTCCTGGCACGGAGCGTAAAATCAAAATCCGAATGGTATTGAATAAACTTTTCATCAAAGAAGTTTAATTCTTTCAAAACAGGCATGGGAATCAACATGCCTCTTCCGGGTAACACTGGTGTCGTTTTCACACCGCTTAAAGAATCCGGATCAACTTCTTTTAAGAACGGAAAATAGTTCGTGGATTTATCCAGCAGACGATTCCACCGTTTTACACCAGAATTTGTTATACGATGTGGTTTACTGTGCGTAAAGGATACAGATCCGATTATACTACGCTTGCCAGTGTTTTGATATGCTGTCCATAAATTGGTCAGGTAATCAGGAGGTATTACAATGTCGTCGTTAAGGGTTAATACAGCATCCGGATTTAAAGTAAGGGCATATTTAAAACCCTCATTCATACTTCGTGTGTACCACCAACTGCCAGTGCCTTCTACAATGTGAATCTCCGGGAACTCCTGGTGCAGCATGTCAATCGTTCCATCTGTAGATCCATCTACAACAATAACAATATTGATTTCAATCCCGGTTGGCTTGTTCAAGTTTCCAAGCATCAAGAGCAAGTTTTTTACCTCGGTGCGACGGTTGAATGTGGGGATTACGATACCGATCTTCATTTTCGTTAATTAATATTGAATAGCCTATTCCCATGATGATGAAGGTTAAGTAGGAAAAAGAGTACATCATTCCAAATCCCAGCGAACCTGCAAGACATGCGGAAAGACCAATCATCAGATAATCTTTCTGGATTAGCTGACGTGCGTGGTTAAGCCGTAAAAATTTAAAGCAAAAAAGGAGGAGGATCAATACCGTTGGAATACCGACCCTGAACATTTGTTCAAGATAATGGTTGTGAAAGCTCACGGTACTTAGTCGTTTGTCGCCAGGACGTACTCTGAAATAAACATTGCGATCATAGGCGTGTCCATTTCCCCATAACGGAATTTTCCAGTTCCATTTTTGTTCGATCTGTGCTTCCCATCGTGCAACGCGACCGCCACCTGTAGATTCATCGAATTCTTCCCGTGACGTTAGTGCGGTTGCACTTTCCGTAACGATGGCTGAAAACTTTTTGTAAGTGGTTGGAAAAGACATGGCGAACAGAAAAATCAAAACAGGAAGACAGAACAACAGGCTGATCACCCGAATGTTTACCTTAACGTAAAAGTGAATAAACAATACGCCCAAACCAGCTGCTATCCATACAGACCTGTGTCGAAGTACAACGACGACCAGTAACAGGAAAATGGCAATGATGAGATAATATGCCGTCGATTTCTCATAATATTTAACCAGCGCCAGCAACCCCGCAAAAGCCAGGAATAAGGCGCCTGAAGAAGGAACAACGCGTTCTCCTGTTTTAATGACCATGTAAAAAGCCACGCCTGCACTAATGAGGGAAATGATCAGCAGATGATTAATTAATTTGTCCATTATTTCGGGGGAATAACGGAAAGAGAAGAAGTAAAGAAACGCCGGTATATAGATAAGGAAATCCCTGGCGCCATTGATTGATCGCATTACGGGGTCTCCCTGAAACACGACAAACAACGGAATGGCTACTGCAATGAATAATAAGGACAAAAAGAAAAGATTCAGTACATTATCCTGCCTGAGTAGTAATACAAATTCTTTGTAACGCTGAAAGGCAATAATAGAAAAATAAACAAATACGATATCCAACAGGGTAATATTAACACCCATGATCACCGTAGAATTGTCCATTTCAGGATTGATCAGTTCGTAATACACAATAAAGATCATCCAAAACCATAAGCCGGTAACGGGATTCTTAATGATCTTCCTGGTGAAAAGAATGAGACCCAGTAAGTATGCTGCATTGATAAGGATGTTCATTGTAGCGCTGAGTTAATGGGATGTTGATCGAGTACTCGAATGAATTTTGCCGGGTTCCCAGCCCAAATTTCTCCTGCCGGAATATTTCCTGTTACAACCGAACAGGCTCCAACTATTGCGTTTTCACCGATGACCGACCCTTTTAATATCGTCGCGTGTCCACCAATGAACGCACCATCTTTAATAATTACTGCTGCGTTTTTGGTATCCGACCTGTCTTCCGGAATCTGGTTTCGTTTTAGCGGATCCAGCGAATGAAAATCTGTATCATAAATCACCACGTTGCCGCCAATCATCACGTGATTACCGATCTGAATTTTTTCCCTGCAAATAATTGAAGTGCCACTCATGCTTACGTGGTCGCCGATTTCAAGCAGTCCCCACACCTGAAAAGTAAGTTGTTGATTCCGTCCGATCGCATTAAAAAAAGCGCCGCTGTTGAACCTGAAATTCTTCCCGATCACAATTTTTCCATTTCTGAATGTCTCAATGCGAGGTATACCTTTGGCGCTGTAGGGTTTTGCTATCCTGACATTATAGGAAGACACCTGCATGCGCAGGGCAACAACCGATGCCCATTGAAGCATTTTTTCTTTTAAAAAGCGTACCGACTTCCAAATAAATTTCATAGTGGGGTGTGAATTCAAAGCAAATTAATTGCTTGCCGGCACAACAACAGAATGCTGCTGCATTTGTTTATAGCCACTTTTGTACTGTTCTACCGTTCCCGGTACATCATGTCGCTTAGCGGCAATGCGTTTGCCGTTCTCAGATAACGTCCGGGCAAGATCATCATCCTGAAAAAGACGTTTAATCTGCTGCGCGAACATAACAGCATTTCCGGAAGTTGCAAATAGGGCACTGTTATTATCCTGCACCATATCAGGAACTCCGCCCACCGGAGACACAACGGATGGGGTACCTACTTTCATCGCTTCTCCAAGTGAATTCGGACTGTTTTCCGTGAAGGAGGTGAGGACAAAGCTATGTGAACTTGCAAACGTGGAGGCCATCTGATCTGCATTTAGTTTTCCGAGTAGCTCAAGGTTTTCTGTTAAGCCGTATTTTTTTACGAGGTTATGAAGATAGATTTCATAATCATTTGACGTGAGCCGGTTCACTTTATAAAAACGTTCTCCATCAATTGGAATACGTAACAACACATCAGGGAAATCCTGCTTTAAAATTGAAAGCGCTTCAAGCATAACATGCAGTCCTTTCAAGGGGATCGATCCGGATGAAATGAAAATGCTATGCCGGCGTGCTTTCGCCAACGACCAATTTATATTGTAAAATGGTTTTCTTAATAATTCTTCACCCTGGAAGATCACTGCATCCTTGTTATAGCTTAACACCTGAGCGCGGTCCCAACCGGTACGACAAAAGAAGTATGTGTTGTTTCGTAATATCTCGTGTTCTATCGGAAGATACTTCCAGTAGACCTTCCGTTGGTTCAGGATGCCGCCGCCGAGAAGGAAATTTTTTAAAGATCGTGTCTTTAGTAATGTACTTTCTTTCAATCCGCCCAGGTAATGATCATAGCAAGCTGTGATTATGCCCTGAATGCTGATTACAGTCGGCGCTTTTAATAATTTTCTTCCGGAGAGAAGTCCAAAATAGCGTTCAGTGCCGTGAATATGAATAACGTCTGGATTAAAATCGGATTCTACCTGCTGATACCAGTCAATAAGTTCCGGATAAACATCATTGATCGTATACCAACCGTTTTGTTTAATTGGTACGGTATACTGAATAACCGATCCCTGTTGAAGTTTTTGATAAACGCCACCGGATACATTCGTAACCACGGCGAGTTGGATCTCTTTGTCTTGCGATAAGGCATAAGCCAACGCAGAAATCCAGGACCCTCCAGGAACCGGATTGCCTTTTATTTCCGAAAAAAATTCGGGTAGGGGATTATTTGTGATCCACAAAATTTTCATTGCCAACTCTTATTTATTCCAGATTCCGCGTGCCGTTCCGGCCAGTATTTTTTTGTATTGAATGCGCCAAAGTAATGTGGTTGGAAGTGTAGTACACACTGTTGCCAGCACAACACCGGCTCCGCCAAGGTTAAGTGTTTTTGCAAACAAAATTGCCAATGGTATGGTAATGATGATGCTAATGACGGCAGAATACAACTGGAGCCTTACACGACCAATTCCATTCACGAATGTATTGTAGGGTCTCCCCATAACGGAAATACTCACGAACAGACAAGCCATCAGGTTCATACTCAGGGGAACCTGGATCGCGTTACCAAGCCATAAATCATACACAGGCTTTGCCACAAGCAACATGATCGTACTGATGACTACCAGGCCAAGTCCGATTAATTCAAGTTTTTTGATGGTTCGGCGAATCCAGGCCATGTCCTTTTTAACATAAGCTTCTGTAATGGCCGACCAGAACGGAGTAGTAATTATTCCCTGAATCATCATGACGATTGCAAAATACTTGTACGCGATGTTATACACGGCAACTTCACCGGGACCATACAATTGTGTAATAATGATATTAGAGCTGGTGAAGAGAATAATACCTGCGACCTGTATGATAAAAAACTGCACGCCGAGACCAAGCAGATTTTTTGAATGTTTAAAATTCACATGTTTTATCGATGGCGATATGTCACGAAACTTATTGCTAAAGAAAATAATATTGAAAATCAGCAACACCAATACAGGTACAGCACTGAAAGTTACCGCTACCCAGAACAATGATCCTTTCGTAGTGAGTGTTAAAATATAAATGATCACCATGGAAAGAAGGCTTCCAAGGGGGCCGATCAGATTGTTAAATGCCGAAAGTTGTTTGGCGAAAAATACATTGCCGATCAGATTGAGAATAAACTGAAGGCAAAAGAAGCTGAAAACGAACAGCACCATTTTCGAAAGTTCCAATTGCAGTGATTCTGGTGTATTCAGAATTTGTGCCCAGTTAATGAACGGATTTATAATCCAGAATATCACCATGAGCGAAAGAAAGATAACTGCGACCAGCGCATACGACGTACTGATATACGTACGCGCGAGGATTAAATTATCTTTTGCGAGTGCCTCAGATAGTTTATTTCTAAGTCCATTTCCGATCCCAATATCAAAGAAACTGAACCACCCCATGATGGAAGCCAGCGTTAACCAGATGCCATATTGAGTTTTGTCAAGGTAGTGCAGCGTGAGCGGCACCAACATAAGTTGACTAGCAATACTCGTTCCTTTAATAAAGAAGGAGTAAAAAATATTCTTATTCGCACGAACTGTACGCTCGTGACCGCCGAAAAGGCGTTGTTTTATTTTATGTAGAGATATCACTTGAATGTCCGGGCCCATGACAATAGGTTACTTTTCTGAAATTTTAAATCCTATCTGAAGGTCCCAATAGCGGATAGGTCTTCAGTTGTTTCTCCTTTATGAGTTTGTCAATTTCAGTATCAGGGATTAAATATAAAACATACAGATTATATTGATCGTCAAGTGGTATCTCTAATATACGGGCATCGTGCGGCAATTGTGTGATATCAAGATCTGCGATGTGAAAATTGCGGAAATCATTGAGCGAGAAAACATCGTTTTCATTCCATCCTTTTTCTTTTATCTGCGGCTGACCCAACACCAGGTTCGGTTTAACCGTCAAATAATAGTCAAGCTTAGCCCAGCGATTGTGTCCCGGCCGGTAATACGCTTTGATTGATTCACCGTTACGCGCGATCCACCGATCATTCACACCCAGCATGTCGATGGTTTTTAATCCCGAATAGTAGGGTATGGCCCCGGCGGCGGGTGTTGCAATGGAAATGTGTATGCCGTTGTCGTGAAAGAGATCGCCCAGTGTAATGCCTACTTGTCGCCAGTTGGTTTTATCTGCAGAAACGTCATTGCGTAATGCCTTTATCGATTGAATGCCCCAAAATTCTGTAAATAAAAATGCGTGGGACAACGATCCCGCAAGAACCGTAACAATCATTACCATTTTGATCCAGTAAACATTGATCTGAAGTATACTCCACGCCAACAACATCATAATGAAGGGCAGGATTGGAACAAAGAAACGGTATTCCATAAAATCACCACCTACTTTAATGATGTAGAGTATCCAAATGGCAACGGCAATAGCAAAGGCGGCGAGCGTTTTTTCACTGATGATCTGCCTGGTATGAATCAAGAGGATAACAACGAATGGTATGAAGTAATAGGTTGCAAAGAAAGAACCTACATAACCTAAGCCGGCTTTAATAACGTTGAGCGAAAATGTCGTTCCTTTCAGATAAAAAGAGTTTGGGAGAAGCTCACCGTAGTAACCATATTTCCAGATAAGCCAGGGTAGCACCATTAGAAGTATGGGCGCGATAATAATCAAAGCCGGAATGATGACTGTGTTTATCCGGTAATTTTGATTTTTAAATATTATAAAAAGAAAATAAAGTATAAAGATGCCACAGAGCAATGCTGAATCCAGTCGGGTAAGGATGGCAAGTGCTGTGAATATACCGACAAGGAAAAAATTTGTTTTCGCTGGTGTTTCGTGTAAGCTTGCACTGGCCATCATCAATACACTGCATGAAATGAGAAACGTTTGCATTTGTGTTTCAAGTCCGCCGGTCATATAGGCGCTGAAAGTATAATTGGTTGCCAGGAATATTATACTCAGTAAAGCATATCGATGATCGTTAAAAAGAAGTTTACCTATTCGATAAGTAATCAACAAGGTGCCAATACCAAAACACAAACCAAGAATAGTCGAACTTATCACGGGATCGATTCCCAATTTTAATCCCCCTGCCAGCAAACATGTCCATAGAAAATTGGTGTAACCTTCGATCTTAATTATGTCGTCGGCATTCCAGCTAAAATTGTTGTATTCAACAAGATTTTTCGCATAACGAAATGAAATGAATGCATCATCCTGGTGAAATATGTTAATGACTCCGAGTATCAGGGCTAATATCAATACAATGGCTAAAGCACTTTTTTCAGTGCGCAAGTTCGCGAGAGTCATATTATAGTCTGAGCTTAATCTTTAATGTAAAGTGTTTTACAACGTGCAGTCTTCAATGATTTTCAACTACCGCGCTAATCTTTGTCCGGTTACTTACAATGCTATTGGCTGCTACTTCTGCATGAACACAGCAACCTAAGGCGTCGAACCTTAAAAGGATGCGATATTTTCCTCGCATTTCAAGTATTTCACCCTTTATCCCCCGTAACGGACCCGAAACAACTTCAACGTATTCGCCCGGGTCAAGATGACCATAATAAACTTGCAGGTCCTCCGGCGTATTTTCTGTAAATTTTTTTAAAACGGCAATCTGATCGTCAGGAATTGGTGTAGCCTTTCCTTCAAAGCATATATACTTTACTGCGCCTGGTGTGTTCAATACATCAAAATATTCCTGATTGGATATGTGCACAAACAGATAGGAGGATAACAAAGGTATTTCAATCCATTTTTTTCTGTCACTCCGGTGCCTTAGTTCTTTTTTTAAGGGCAAAAAACAGTTGATGTTTTTGCCAGACAATAACTGGAAAAGCTTTTTTTCAGCCCTTGATTTCGTATATATAGCATACCAGTTTTTGTTCGCTATCATAATCTCATTAAAGATAAACTTATTGGACACAGCTTCGCCTGCTCGGTTACATTTTTGTAGATGTTGTAACACGTCTTTTTGTCTTTTAAATTTCCTTACCCCTCAAATCGTGACCTAAAGTCAGGGGCTGACCTCAGGAAAAACCCGTTCTGGTCAGGCTTTATATGGTCAACCTATTTGGTTGTATATACTCATGTGTGCGGATAAATTCGTTTCAGATGGCGTATTGATAAGTTTTAAGAAACCTGATGAAGACCCACCCTTATATAAGGCATTGCAGTTACCTTATTTTCATTTTGCATGGATCTGCCAGCCAGGACACTTCCTAAAAATGAGGCGACATTGCCACGGAAATGCGAAATTACATGAAGATATTGTAAAGGACCTGGGTTGTAAAAATCATTGTCAGGCGCTTTACGCTCATGTCGGGTGATATTCATTGAAATTCTAAGGTCTGCGAAATACACCATAAATTTTCGTGCCGCTCCCTGTACCATTTTTATAAAATCCCAAAAGCCCGACTCTAGTACCACCGGATCGGTGTTTTTTTTAAACATTCTCACAACAATTATATCAGAGACCATTATATCCATTATAAATTCGTTTAGCACTTTATGTGATAAAGGTCGCTTTGCAAGAACAAATAGCCTGAAAATTAGGTAAGACCTCCCCGAATTCAAACCTTCATTGAGAATTATTTTTAAATCTATCTTACTGTATAGATGCAAACGTTGTCAACGCGTTGCGATTGTCTCGATGTGGCTGATCATGTATTACGTTTATTCATGTATCCAACGAATCGTAACGCAGCAACGACATTGCTGAATCAAAGGAGCGCGTGGAAGAGGCATCTAAAAATGCTGGATTACCGAGGTATGGAATCGATTGCAGGTTTTTGTTTTAATACTGGAAGCCAGTTCATGATTACCTCTGTAAAGATTAAAGGCACAAAAGAAAAAAAGTATTCTGATACTGTTCTTTTAAAAATGGGATCTTCTAATGCACCAAACAAAAATGTGAGTGATATCAACTGGTCAAGTCGTACAGCAACGAAAGAAAAAACAACACATAACTTCGAATCATAAATTGCTGATGTGACCTGATGTTCTGTTTCTTTATTGCTGATAATGCGCATGTTGTTGCCAACAGCATCAACACTGAAAGAAGAAACAGTGAAGGTCTGCACGGAATACAATGGCTTACGAAAGAAAGGTGGACTGCTGATAAACCGGTAACAAAGGCAGCAGCGATATATATTTTTCCCGCAACCTTATGAAACGAGTCGTATTTTAAACGAATGGTTTTCCAAAACTGTATTGGACCGATAAAAAGTGAAACGGTTCCGCCAATGAGATGTGCTACAACCCAGAATTGGTTATTGAAAAATGTATCGCCGAAAAGTTTGCTTCTGAACCCATATAGATAGGCTATCACATTATCAAAAAAGAAGTACAAAGAAAGCCCGATGATGACAAGCCAGGCCATGGTAACGACGAATCTATTTACAGAAGTCATGCCGCTGCTATCCTAATTGTTGTGTTGACGTGCTTTTTCGCAAGGGAAGTTGCTTTCCGTAAGTCAGTTGTCGCCAGATCCATTCAAGCGGACCGAAATGAAAATGACGAAGCCAGAAACTGCTGAAGATAACCTGAAGGATATAAATGACGGTGGCCATTGGTATCAACATAACCGGCCCAAACTTTAATCCAAGCCCAAATCCAACATTATAAAACAGCAGTATGCCAATCATGGATTGCATGATATAATTTGTTAAGGCCATTCTTCCAGCTGGAGCGATGATTCGTAAAATTCGCTGACCAGATGGTTTAAGCCATAGCAGGCAAAAACTTGCGGCGTAAGCCAGGCACAGAGGCACGACGCTCAGGAAGTAAGCAATTGTATCAAGCATCCCGATTGAATCGTTGGGTAATACGTATTTGTCCGTTTCAAAAAATGCAAGCGCAATGCTAAACGGAATACCAAGCGTAAACCCATACAGCCGAATTGATTCTAATAATGTTTTGTTTTCTGTCAGTTGTACGTGCATCAATTTTTTGCCGGCATAAAAACCAAGGATAAAAATAGCCAGTACCTTTGGAATCCGATTGTTATTGAACAGCCTGCTATACCGATAAAAAAATCCAGCTTCGTTCCACTTTAATACTTCGTCGTAGCCGGCGTCGGGTTGGAACAAATAATACGCTACGGACTGGTCTTGTGGAATACCGTTTTGTTTGTCCACGTATAGCCCGATTTCCATTAAATTTTTTCCTGGCATAAACCCAAAGGTTAGCTTCAGCAAA
>Ga0196965_1000501_pt1 | contig 22642 bp, 20 predicted proteins | sample S1_20metaG_FD_148668 | JGI IMG/M metagenome (GOLD analysis project Ga0196965, IMG submission 148668) | Soil microbial communities from Anza Borrego desert, Southern California, United States - S1_20 | ecosystem: Environmental > Terrestrial > Soil > Desert | place: USA: California | collected... | reverse complement strand
GATGGGGTTCATCAGCTCCGCCGCCCGGATCAGCAGGTTCACCACCTCGCGCTCCTCGGCGTTGAGGAAGGCGGTGTTCGGCGCCATCGGGATCCGGGCGATCTTGGCCCGCTGCGCGGCGAGATCGTAGCCCTCCGCGGCCGGAGCCGCGGCCGCCGCGGGCGGCTCCGCGGGGCGGGCCGCGCAGGCGGCGGTGGCGAGCAGCAGGGCGGCGAGAGCGGCGTGACGCAAGTTACTTCTCCTCGATCGCAGACGGTTTGGAACGGCTGCGGCACGAGATACGTTCCGGACGGCGTGACCAGTAAAACGCAGCGTGACCGCGAAAGCCGCATCTTCAATCTCGAGGAAGGCCGCAATTGCTGGCGAGTGTCCCGCGCGGGGCGCGCCTCGCTCATCGTCGACGCCTGCGATTATTTCCGGCTCGCCCGCAAGGCGATGCTCAAGGCGCGCTCGCAGATCATGATGATGGGCTGGGATATCGACACGAGGGTAACCCTCGACGAGCCGGCGGGCAAGGACGAGCCTCCGGTCAAGCTCGGAGCGCTCATCTCCTGGATCGCCAGGCAAAGGCCGGACCTCAAGATCCACATCCTCGCCTGGGAGGGCGAGGCCTATCGCTACCTGGGCCGGGGCACGACCCTCTTTCAGCTCGGCGCCTGGTCGAGGCGCAAGAACATCGCCTTCAAGCTCGACCACAACCATCCGCGCGAGGCCAGCCACCACCAGAAGATCCTGGTCGTCGACGACCGGATGGCCTTTTGCGGCGGAATCGACATCACCGGCTCGCGCTGGGACACGCGCGATCACGAGGACGAGCCGTCGCGGCGGCGCCAGCCGACCACCGGCCGTTCCTACCAACCCTGGCACGACGCGATCATGGCCGTGGACGGCGGAGTCGCCCATTGCCTCGGCGACCTCGCCCGCCTGCGCTGGCTGGCGGCGTGCGGAGAGCGGCTCGACTCCGCGACGCCCGGCGAAGAGGATCATTGGCCGGAGGAGCTCAGGCCCGATTTCCGCGACGTCGACATCGCCATCGCCCGAACCCGCGGCGAGGTCCCCGACTGGCCGGAGATTCGCGAGATCGAGGCCTTGTTCGTCGACCTCATCGCGGCCGCCCGCCGCTTCGTCTACATCGAGACCCAATATTTCGCATCCCGGGTCGTCGCCGAGGCGGTCGGCAAGCGCCTGGCCGAGCCGGACGGCCCCGAATTCGTCGTCGTCAACCCGAAGGAGGGCTATGGCTGGCTCGACGAGTCGGTGATGGGCCCGGCCCGCGCCGAGCTGGTCAAGGCGCTCGAGCGCAAGGACCGCTACGGCCGCTTCCGAATCTACACCCCGGTCACCGAGGGCGGCGCCGACATCTACGTCCATGCCAAGATCATGGTCGTCGACGACCATGTCCTGAGGGTCGGCTCGGCCAACCTCAACAACCGCTCGATGGGCCTCGACAGCGAATGCGACCTGATGATCGACGCGCGGCTGCCCGCCAATGCGGGGTCGGAAGCGACGATCAGGCGGCTGCGCGCCGACCTCATCGCCGAGCATCTCGGAGCCGACCCGGCCGAGGTCGCCGCCTCGTGCGAGAAGACCGGCTCGCTGATCGCGACGATCGAGCGCCTTCGCGGCCAGGGCCGGACCCTCCTCCCCTTCCGCCCGCCCGAGTTCGTCGCGCCGCTCAAGGCGGTGGCGAAAAGCGAGATCCTCGACCCGGAAAGCGCCGACGAGGAATTCGAGCCCCGAGCCCGCCACCGCCTTCTGCAGGGGTTCCGGGGGCGGTAACCGTCTTCGCCCCGGCGAGGGTCCACTTACTTCCGCCGTCCCCGTCGTCACGCTAAACCACCGCCCCATGCGGGGGGTGGACATCGGCGTCGCCGGATGCGGGATCGGGGGGCTGGCCGCCGCGCTTCTGCTCGCCCGCGACGGCCACCGGGTGGTCCTCTACGAACGTTTCGACGCGCCTCGTGCGGTCGGCTCCGGGCTGATGATCCAGCCGACCGGGCTCGCCGTGCTCGACCGCCTCGGACTCGCCCCGGCCCTCGCCGCGGCGGCGGCGCCGGTCGGTCGGCTGACGGGCAAGGCCGAGCCGTCCGGGCGGGTCGTCCTCGACGTCCGCTACGAATGGCTCCGCCGCCCCGGCGCGTGCGGCTACGGGGTCCACCGGGCGGCCCTGTTCGACATCCTTCATCGCGCGGTGGCGGCAGAGGGAATCGCGATCCGGACCGGCCGCACGGTCACCGGCCGGAAAGGTCGGAGGCTGGTTTTCGCCGACGGCGGGCTTTCCCCCGCCCACGCCCTGCTCGTCGACACGCTCGGCGGCGGCTCGCCGCTCGCGGGCGAGCCGGCCCGGCCTCTGGCCTATGGGGCGCTGTGGGCGAGCCTGGACTGGGTGGACGGCTTCGACCCGGCCGCGCTCGAGCAACGCTACCGGCGGGCGAGCGTGATGACCGGGGTCCTGCCGGTCGGCCTCGCTCCCGGCGGCGGGCGCCGCCAGGCCGCCTTCTTCTGGCTGCTGCGCGGCGACCGGCTCGACTCCTGGCGCGGGCTCGGCCTCGAGGCGTGGAAGGCCGAGGTCCGCGCTCTGTGGCCGGCGACGGCGCCGCTGCTCGACCAGATCGAGGATCCCGATCGCCTCACCTTCGCCCGCTACGCCCACCGCACCTTGAGCGCCCCCGCCGCTCCCGGGCTCATCCACATCGGCGATTCCTGGCATTCGACCAGCCCGCAGCTCGGCCAGGGCGCCAACATGGCCCTGCTCGACGCCTGGGCGCTGGCCAAGGCGCTTCGCGAGGAGGACGGGCTCGAGGCCGCGCTCCGCCGAGCCGTCGCCCTTCGCCGCCGCCACGTCCGCCTCTACCAGGCGCTCTCCGCCCTCTTCACCCCCGCCTACCAGTCGGACAGCCGCCTCCTCCCCTGGATCCGCGACCGGATCGTTCCGCCCTTCGGCCGGCTGTGGCCGGCGACCCGGATCCAGGCGGAGATGGTCGCCGGCACCTTCGGAAGCCCGCTGGAGCGGCTGGGGCTGTCCTGAGCGTCCTTCGATGCGCCGTTTCGCCAGGCTCAACGGCTACTCAGGATCAGCGGTAGCGAGCATTCCCAGCCGCTCATCGATGAGCAGGGACTGAGCTTGGCGAAGGCCGTAGCGAAGGACGCAATTGCTCCGGAGAGCGGACTATGCTCCCCTGCGGGTTGAACGACTCAGCCTTTGGGGGGAGGCCGGCGTGGCGACATCAGCGACTCAGCAACCGTGCGATCCGGAAGACTCCGGGAAGGTGAAGGTGGTCGGCACCGAGCGGGTGCTGCTCGACGAATATGCCGGCTTCTGGCCGAACGACCCCCAGGCGCCGGCCGACGAGGCGGGCTACCGGCGCCGCGCCTTCGAGCAGGGCCAGGCGGCGCTCTGCCTCTCCGGCGGCGGCATCCGAAGCGCCGCCTTCGCGCTCGGGGTCCTCCAGGCGCTGAGCGCCAAGCGCCTGCTCACCGGCTTCCACTATCTCTCCACCGTCTCGGGCGGCGGCTATATCGGAAGCTGGCTTCAGCGCTGGATCCACGAGGAGCCGGGCGGCGCCGAGACGGTGATGGTCAGGCTGGGCGGAGTCACCGAGCCGGCGGAAGTCTCGGCGCTTCGCGAGAATTCGAACTTCATCACGCCGAGGGTCGGAATCGGCTCCAACGACACCTGGACCGCGCTCTCCATCTCGGGCCGCAACATCGCCCTCAACTGGCTGCTCTTCGCGCCCCTCCTGATGTTCGTGACCGTCTTCCCGAACCTGTTCGCGGCCAGCGTCCTTTCGCTTCCCTATCGGACGACCCTCGTCCCCGAGCTTCCGCTGGCCCCGCTCCTGTTCAGCGCCGCCTTCGCCTGGGCCGCGGCCTGGCACGTCGTCCGCCAGCTTCCCAGCTATCGGGCGGGAACCAGCGTCAAGCCCAACCGGGCGGACTTCTGGCTCAACCTTCGGATCGTCCTGCCGCTGGTCGGCTGGGCGATCGCCGGAACGCTCAGCATCGGCATCGACCTGTTCTCCGGAAAGCCGTTGCTCGTCGCGCCCGGCCTGGCGCTCGCCCTCACCTCCCTGGTCGCTTCGGTGATGGGCCTGATCGCCTCCGGGCTGACCCTGCCCGAGCGCGAGGAGCCGGACCATTGGCACCCGCTCACCGGCTATCGCCAGACCTTCTTCAACGATCTGCCGCTGTGGATCGGCGCCCTCGTCCTCGCCGCCGTCGTGACCGTGTTCGGCGCCGCGGTTTTCCAGCGCTGGCTCGGGCCCGACATCGCCTTCCTCACGCGCCATCTGGCGGAGGCGACCCACTGGCACCACAACCAGCGCTCGCTCTCGCCGGTCGCCCTGCTGACGGTGCTCGGGCCGCTGTGGCTGATGGCGACCCAGCTGCTCATCGCCATCGTCTTCGCCGGCTTCCGCAACGCCACCGGCAGGACCGTGCGGCCCGACGCGGACCGCGAATGGCTCGCCCGCCTCTCGGCGGTGAAGATCAAGCCGATGCTGCTGTGGGGCACGGTCGGCTTCGCCGTCCTCATCCTCGACTGGGCGCTTCGCCGCTACATTCCGGGCTACGACATGTCGCTTTCCGGGATGATCGCGCTGGTCAGCGGCTTCGTGGCGGTGGCCGGGGGCAAGAGCAGCAAGAGCGGCAACAGCACCAGCACCGTCCAGGGCATCGGCGGCTTCGTCCTCAAGCATGTTCCGATGCAGGGCCTGATCGCGGCCGGCACCGGCCTGTTCATCCTGATGCTGTTCCTGATCCTCGGCCGGATCGAGCAGAACAGCGCCGAATGGATCGCGTCGGGGATCGGGAAGCTGCGGCTGCCCAAATGGGTCGATCCCTATGTCGTCGCCCACTTCGTCGTTCTCGCCGGGCTGCTCGCGGCGCTCATGTTCCTGGGCCGGCGGATCCAGGTCAACCGCTTCTCCCTGAACGGCCTCTACCGCAACCGGCTCGCCCGCGCCTTTCTCGGCGGCGCCCGCCTCAAGCGCGAGCCGGACCCGTTCACCGGCTTCGACGCGGGCGACAACGTGCGCATGCACATGCTCGCCGCGAGCGCGGGCGGCCGCCGCGTCCTCTATCCGGTGATCAACGTCGCGCTCAACGTCACCGCCAGCGAGAAGCTGGCCTGGCAGGAGCGCAAGGCCGAGCCCTTCGTCTTCACCCCGCGCTACAGCGGCAGCGGCATGCTGAAGCCTCCGGAATGGCCGCCCGAAGGGGCCGCGGTCGACCTCAACGACCCGCCCGGCGCCTATGTCGCCTCGCACGTCTACGGCGGCAACGAGCCCGATCTCGCCATGGCGGGCTGCGGAGTCAGCCTCGCCACCGCCATGTCGATCTCGGGCGCGGCGGCAAGCCCCAACATGGGCTATCACACGTCGGCGGCGACGGCCCTCCTGATGACCCTGTTCAACGTCCGCCTCGGCGCCTGGCTGCCCAATCCGGCCCAGGGCGAGAAGATGGGCGACGCGGTCCGCGCCTCCGGGCCGAGCAACTCCCTGTTCGCGATCCTGCGCGAGCTGGGCGGCGCCACCGACGACCGCGGCCGCGACATCTATCTGTCCGACGGCGGCCATTTCGAGAATCTGGGCCTTTACGAGATGGTCCGCCGCCGCTGCCGCTACATCGTCGTCAGCGACGCCGGAGCCGATCCCGAATGCGCGTTCAGCGATCTCGGCGGCGCCGTCCGCAAGGTGAAGATCGACTTCGACGTCGACATCAGCTTCGACGCGCTGGACATCCATCCGCGCGATCCGGACAACCGGGAGAGGGCTCGGCAGCGGGCCTTCGCGCTCGGCACGATCGAATATCCGGAAAGCCGCTATGCCGGCTCCGGGCCCGAGGATCCGGAGGCGCGCAAGCGCCGCACCGGCCGGCTGCTCTACATCAAGCCCAGCTATTTCGGCCAGCTGCCGGTCGACGTCCGCTCCTACGCCGAGGTCAGCAGGACCTTCCCGCACGAATCCACCGCCGACCAGTTCTTCTCCGAATCCCAGTTCGAGAGCTACCGCCGCCTGGGCTATTTCTTCACCTCCGCGCTCGGCGGCGATTTCGACGCCCGCCGCTTTCCCGACGATCCGGTCGGCCGCTTCTTCGAGGCTATCGACGCCCAGCTCGAAGTCGCCCAGGAAGCGGAGGAGGCGAGGACCGGCCTGGTCGCGAGGGCGGTTCGGGCGGCGAAGCGGAAGGTAGGGCTGGGGCGAGAGGAGGAGTAGGCGCTTCTCATCCTCCCCATCGCGAAGCGATGGGGAGGGGGACCATGCGAAGCATGGTGGAGGGGTAGTTGGCTCCACAGGCAGAGGGTTCGTGCGGGATCCTCTCGCACCGGCGCACTACCCCTCCACCACCCTCCGGGTGGTCCCCCTCCCCATGCTCCGCATGGGGGAGGATGATGGTCAGCCCTCGTTCTCTTCCCCGCCCTCTTCCGCCTCTTCCGTACCCTTGGCATCCTGGAAGAAGGGCTCGACCTCGCCCTTCAGCTTGATCGTCATCGGCTGGCCGTAGCGGTCCATGCTGCGCCCCGCGGCGACCCGGATCCAGCCTTCCGAGACGCTATATTCCTCGACGTCCGTGCGCTCCTTGCCCTTGAAGCGTATTCCGACTCCGCGGCGAAGCAGCTCGCCGTCGAAGAAGGGGCTGCGCGGGTTGAGCGAGAGTCGGTCGGGGGGCGTATCGGCCATGTCTTGTCTCTTTGTGTCTGTCGAAGTCTTGAACGGTCCGAGTGAAACGAAAGTCGTTCGCCCTGAGCCTGTCGAAGGGCTTTCCTTGCTTTCGGTGCGAAAGGAAAGGGCTTCGGCAGGCTCGGCCCGAACGGAGCCGGGACTGTCGGCCGACGGTCGGCAATCGCGCTAGCGCAGCTTGCTGATCTTCAGCCCGTCCTGTTTGGCGCGCTCCTTCACCGACTCCTCGGTTCGGGTCAATGCCTTGGCGACCGCCTTGAGCGACATGCCCTTGCCCGCGAGCAGGTGGAGCTTCTGGATCTCCTCCTGCTTCCACGGCTGGCGGTGGCGGGCGAAGGGCTCCGCCATCAGCCTTTCGACAGCCCGCCGCCGCCCTTGCTCGAAGGATTGGCCGCGATGGTCTTGGGCTTCTCCTTCTTGGGCTTGCGGGCCTCCTTGTTGCTCTTCTTCTGCCCCTTGGCCATGTCCGTCTCCTTGAAACCGGGGTGGCGTGCCGACTCCCGGCCTTCGCCGGGATGACGATTGCCGCCGCCTATCCCTTCCTCGCCGCGATATACGCTTCCACCTGCTGCTCCAATATGTCGAGCGGCAGCGGGCCATTCTCGAGCACCGCGGCGTGGAAATCGCGTATGTCGAAACGGTCGCCCAGCTCACGCCTCGCCTGCTCGCGAAGCTCGAGGATCTTGAGCTGGCCGATCTTGTAGCTCGTCGCCTGGCCCGGATTGTTGATGTAGCGCTCGACCTCCTTGACGATGTCGCGCTCGGACAGGAGCGAATTGTCCTGGAAATATTTGATCGCCTGCTCGCGGGTCCAGCGCTTCGAATGGAGCCCCGTGTCGGTGACGAGGCGCACCGCCCGCCACAGCTCCAGCGAGAGATGGCCGAACAGCGAATAGGGATCCTTGTAGAAGCCCATCTCGCGGCCGATCCGCTCGGCATAGAGGCCCCAGCCCTCGCTATAGGCGCCGTAGCCGCCGAAGCGGCGGAACTTGGGCACCCCCTCCAGCTCCTGCTGGAGCGCGACCTGGAAATGGTGGCCCGGAGCGCCCTCGTGATAGCTGATGCCCTCGATCTGGGGCTTCAGCACCTGGTTCATGTCGGCGAGGTTGACATAGTAGATGCCCGGCCTCGAACCGTCCGGCGAGGGCCGGTTGTAGAAGGCGACCGACGCCGTCTCCTGCCGCCAGGTCTCGACCGCCCGGACCTCGAGCGGAGCCTTGGGGAGCCGGCTGAACCATTTCGGAGCCTCCGCCATCACCTGGGCGATGAAGGCATTGGCGTCCTTCAGATATTGCTGACGCCCGGCGTCGGTGTTGGGATATTTGAACTGCGGGCCGGTCTTGATGTGCTGGAAGAATTGCTGGAGCGTGCCCGTGAAGCCGACCTGCGCCTTGATCGCCTCCATCTCGCCGTGGATCCGGGCCACCTCGTCAAGCCCGATCTGGTGGATCCGGTCGGCGGAGAGGTCCGTGGTGGTCTGGGCCCGCAGCCGCGACGCATAATATTCGGCGCCGTCGGGAAGGCTCCACGCGCCGCTGTTTCCGGTCGCCTTGGGCTCGATCGCGTCGAGCGTCGCCAGCATCTCGCCGACCGCCCGGCGGAACGGCCCCGAAAGCGCCGCCGAGGCGTCGGCGATCAGCCGCGCCTTGACGTCGGCGGGGGCGTCGAGGGCGCCGACCTTCTTGCGGAAGTCGGCGAGCAGGGGCGAATCCGCCCCCGCTCCGAACGGCGCGCCGGATATGGCCCGCCGCGCATCGGCGCGGACCGGCGCGAAGTTGAACTTCGGCGGAACGATGCCTTTCTCGGCCTGCGCCCGGACCTCCGCTCCGATCTCGCGCATCGCCCGCTCGGTGTCGCGGATCCGGGCGACATAGGCCTCGGCGTCGGCGACGCTGTCGATCCGGTGCTGGTTGATCAGGAAGACCGGGAAGGCGCCCGCCGGGCTGCCGTTGGTCGACATCCGAAAGCCGTAGTCGCGCCAGCGATACAGCTCGCGCTCGCGAACGACATTATATTCGAACAGGCGGTAGTTGAGCTGGCCGGCCGGGCTCAGCTTCGAATAATCGAACTCCGCCTTCATCCGGGCCAGCTGCGCCTCCGCCTGCGCCCGCTGCCGCTCCGCCTGGGCGTCGGTATAATCGTCGAGCCGGTCGTAATGGGTCTTGGTGCCGAGCGCGGTCAGGGTCTCGGGAGAGGAAGCGATGGCCTCGTCGAACGCGGCGTCGAGAAAGGCGAGCAGGCGGGCATCCTCGGCGGCGGGATCGGCGGCGGCCGGAGCGGCGGCCTGAGCGGGTGCCGGCGGGTCGCTGAAGACGGCGTCTTCGCGATGGTCCGGGGTGGTGGCGCAGGCGGTGGCGAGGAGCAGGGCAAGGAGCGGGAGGGCGTGTTTCATGGGAGTAGCTTTAGCGGGTCGGCCTGCCCTTGTCCTCCCCGTGCGAAGCATGGGGAGGGGGACCACATGAAATGTGGTGGAGGGGTAGCTGCCGAGGAATTAGAGATTCGCGCTCGAACCCACCAGCGCCGCGCGCCCATACCCTCCACCAAGCTCCGCATGGTCCCCCTCCCCATCTGGCGATGGGGAGGATGAATCGTGCAGCCAGCACGGATCCCATTGCGGCTCCGGCCCGAACCGCGCCGCGAGGAACTCCACCAGCGCCCTGACCCGGGCCGTGGTCGCCCGCCCCGGCGGCATCACCGCGTGGAGCGCGCCTTCCTCCATCGGATAGTCGCGCAGCAGGGGCTCGAGCGTGCCGCGCTCGAACCCGGATGCGGCGATGAAGCTGGGCAGGATGCAGATGCCGAGACCGGCTTCCGCCGCCGCCCTCAGCATCTCGCCATTATCCGCTCTCAGCCGCGGCCGCCCGCGCACATATTCCCACTTGCCGCCGACCCGGAATCGCCACTGCTCGTTGGCGTAGAGCAATATGTCGTGGCCGGCGAGGTCGCGGGGATGCTCCGGCCGCCCCCGCGAGTCGAGATAGGCCGGGCTCGCCGTCGGCACCTTGCGCACCGGCGCGATCCGTCGAGCCACCAGAGCGCTGTCCTTCAGGGACCCGATCCGGACCGCGAGGTCGAAGCCGCCCGCGACCAGATCCACCGGGCGGTCGTCGAACGAGATGTCGAGCTCGACCCTCGGGTGAATCTGCGCGAACTCGGCCAGCGCCGGCGCCAGATGCTGAATCCCGAAGGAGAGCGGCGCCGACAGCCGCACCGGCCCCGCCACCTGGGTCACCGCCTCCGCCACCACCTCCTGCGCCGCCTCGAGATCGGCGAGGATGTTGGAGGCGCGCTCGAAATAGGCCTGGCCGACCTCGGTCGGCTGCGCCCCCTGCGCCGTCCGGGTGAGGAGCCTCGCCCCCAATTGCTCCTCGAGCCTGGCGACCCGCCGGCTGAGGATCGACTTGGCCATCCCCATCCGCTCGGCGGCGCGGCTGAACGCGCCCGTCTCCGCCACCCGGACGAAGGCGAGAACGTCGAGCAGGTCGACCGAGGAGCGTTCCATTTACAGCAACATCATGATGCACGAAGCGTGGCTACGCGGAACACGCTTAGGCGCCTACATCCGCCTTGGCAAGTCAGTGGAGGAAGTCATGACCAACGTTCTCATCGTCGACAGCGCCGCGACCGGCGAAGCCTCGGTCTCCCGCCGCCTCACCGGCGAGCTGGAGTCGATCCTGCGCCGCCGCGGCCCGGTCCGGATCGTCCATCGCGACGTCGGCACCCATCCCGTCCCGCACCTCACCGCCGCGACCACGCCCGCCATCCGCGGCGCCGAAGCCGGGACCGGCGAGGCCCGCGACGCCGTCGCCCTCTCGGACGAGCTGATCGCCGAGCTTCAGGCGGCGGACATCGTCGTCATCGGCGCTCCGATGTACAATTTCGGGATGCCCTCGACCCTCAAGGCCTGGTTCGACCATGTCCTTCGCGCCGGAATCACCTTCCGCTATTCGGAGGCCGGTCCCGAAGGCCTGCTCAAGGGCAAGAAGGCGATCGTCGTCGAGAGCCGCGCCGGCCTCTACAGCGAGGGCCCGTCCGCGGTGATGGACAGCCAGGAGCCGCATCTGCGCACCCTGCTGGGCTTCATGGGCCTCGACGACATGACCTTCGTCCGGGTCGAGAAGCTCGCTTTCGGTCCCGATGCCGCGGCCGCCTCGATCGCCGGGGCCGTCGAGGAGCTCCGGGCCCTCGCCGCCGGGGAATTGCCGCTGGCGGCCTGAGGCCGCCGCGCATCCCGTCCGTCCGCCGCAGCCCCTCCTGGCGGCGGGCGGACGGGCCACCATATCGCAAAGCACCAAGGGAGAAGTGAAATGAAGCTTTACTACGCCCCCGGCGCCTGCTCGCAGGCCCCCCATATCGTCGCCCGCGAAGCCGGCCTCGCCATCGATCTCGCCAACGTGCGCTTCCCCGACAAGGTCACCGACGACGGCGAGAAGCTGACCGACGTCAACCCGAAGGGCGCGGTTCCGACGCTCAGGCTCGACGACGGCGAGGTGCTCACCGAGAATGCCGTGATCCTCCAGTATCTCGCCGACCGCGCGCGGGGCTCGGAGCTGGCGCTGCCGGCGGGCGGGATCGAGCGCTACCGGCTGCTCGAATGGCTGAACTTCATCGCCACCGAGCTTCACAAGGGCTTCGGTCCGCTGTGGAATCCGGCCACTCCGGACGAGTTCAGGCAGGCGACGCGCGAGGCGCTCGGCAAGAAGTTCGACTATCTGCAGGAGAAGATCGGCGACGGCCCCTACATTCTGGGCGATCGCTTCTCGATCCTCGACGCCTACGCCTTCGCGGTTCTGAACTGGACGAGGATCCACGGGATCGACATCGGCCGCTGGCCGGGGCTCTCGGCCTATCTCGCCCGAGTCGCCGCCCGCCCCGCCGTTCAGGAGACCCTGCGCGCCGAAGGCCTGCTATAACCGAAGTGCAACCATCAGCCGTCATCCCGGCGAAGGCCGGGATCCATGAACACGGTCCCGTGCGCATTCTCCGCCTGCGGTGTTCGTGGATTCCGGCTTTCGCCGGAATGACGGCCAGGGAGAACCGACATGATCGACATCCGCCCCTTCGCCTCTCTCGGCCACGCCGACCATGGCTGGCTGAACGCGCGGCACCATTTCTCCTTCGCCAATTATTACGATCCCAGGCGCACCCAATGGGGCGCCATCCGGGTCTGGAACGACGACGAGATCGCCGCCCGCTCGGGCTTCCCGCCCCATCCCCATTCGGACATGGAGATCATCACCTATGTCCGCGAGGGCGCCATCACCCACCAGGATTCGATGGGCAACAAGGGCCGCACCGAGGCCGGCGACGTCCAGGTGATGTCGGCCGGCACCGGCGTGCGCCACGCCGAATATAATCTCGAGGACGAGAAGACGACCCTGTTCCAGATCTGGGTGCAGACCGACAGGCCCGGCGCCGAGCCCGGCTGGGGCGCCCGCAAATTCCCCAGGGACGACCGCGCCGGCAACTTCGTCACCCTCGCCAGCGGCTTCGCCGGCGACGGGGACGCGCTGAGGATCAACGCCGCCGCCCGGGTCATGGGCGCGACCCTGAAGGCGGGCGAGACCGCCGGGCTGAGCCTCGACCCGGCCCGCCACGTCTATCTCGTCGCCGTCGGCGGCGCGATCGAGGTCAACGGGCGCCGCGCCGAGCCCCGTGACGGGGTCGCGGTCACCGGCGAGGAGAAGCTGACCATCGCCGCCCTCCACGACGCCGAGATCGTCCTGGTCGACGCCCGCTAGGCAAATCCTTCCCGGGCCCTGCCCGGGGAGGAGGTTCACCGCCCCTTCGTCACCGCCCCGCCGCCGCGGATCGAGCTCGTCACCCGCGGGTCGCCCCAGTAGAGGATGGCGCCGCCGCCGTTGATCGCGGCGGCGAGGCTCGAGCTCGCCCTGACCCGCAAATGGCCGCCGCCGTTGACGGCCGCCGCGACGTCGAGCGCCGGAAGGGCGCGAAGGTCGATCTGGCCGCCGCCGTTCACCGCCGCCGCGACATGGCGCCGCGGCGAGAAGCCGCCCGCCACGTCGATCCGGCCGCCGCCATGGACCGCCACCGCCGACAGATCGGGCGTGACGATCTCGATCCGAAGCCGGTAATCGCCCGGGCAGCGGACCTTGCAGGCGTCGACGACGAGCCGCCCGGGGCCCCGCCCGCGAGGCTCGACCCTCACCCGGCTGTGGCTCGTGCCGCCCTCGACCAGGGTGACCCGCTGCACCGCCCCCGGCCGGACGACGACGCTTCCGCCGCCCTTGAGCTCGATCCCGTCGAAGCGGGGCAGAGCCACGGTCTCGGCGGCGGAGGCCGGCGGCGCGGCGGCGAGGACGGAAAGGAGGGCGAAAGCGGATAAGGGCCTGGGGCTCATGGACGATCTCCTGACGGACACATGCGACAGGTGTAGCAAGGGGCGTGCCATCGGCGCCGGGCGCGGAATTCCGGGCTTTTCGGGCGGAGCGGCGATCCCGGCCCATCCGGGATCGGACAGCGCCTGTCCGCGGCCGGACATTGGCGGCGGGCGGCCGCGAGAGGCGCCGGTCCGGCAAGCTTCAAAAAAAGAGGGTTAACTCCGCCCTCACCCTCTTTTCATGGTTCTTTCAACGACTTGGGGCGTTTCGCCGCCATGCCTCATTATTATTTCCATCTCAACCGCGACGGCGGCCGCCTTCAGGACGAGGAGGGGCTGAAGCTGCCCGACGCCGAGGCGGCCTGGTACCAGGCGGTTCGAAGCGCCCGCGAGCTGCTTCGGGCCGAGGCGGCGCTGGGCGGCCGCTGGGACCATCAGGCGATCGAGATTTGCGACGAGCGCGGCACCCGCGTCGACCAGGTCGCCCTCGCCGACATCGTCCACTACGCTCTGTAGCGAGAGCGCTCCGGCGAAGGCCGCGGCCCGGATTTCAGCCGTGTGGAGCGGCGTCGGGCATGGAAATCTCCCGCGCCCGGGCGCGGTCGATCCCTCTACCGCTCGACCCGGCGGAACACGCCCTTGACGATCTTCCTCGGCGCCGGGGCGACGATGATCTCGAGCTCGCGCGGGTGGAGCGGCCATTCGAACTCGCAGCCGACCTCCTTGCCCCTCGTCCAGACCACCCGGCTCCGCCTCGGCTCGAGCCCCGTCAGCTTCAGCCAGACCTCGTCGCCTTCCTGGTGCGGCTCCTCCGCCTCGGCCTTGAAGCCGCCGACCGAGATGTCGACCACGACGACCTTGCTGGTCCTCGCGCCCTGCTCGCGCAGGGCGGCGGCGAGATTGACGATTCGGCGCTCGGCCTTGCGGCCGTCGGTGATCGGGATCTGGGACAGCTCGGCGTCGATGAACAAGGCAGGCCCCCTCAGGCAGGTTGGTCCCGCCGCTCTAGCGGCCGCGGGTAAAGATAATGTTGCCGGGGCCGATGAGGGCCGGGTCGCGAGGGTCGGGGCCGGCGCCTGACGGCGCCGGCCCCCCCTCGGATACGCGACTCGAGGGACCGCCTTCCGCGTGGCCTGCATTCGGGCGGCAGCAGCGGCTTATGACGGCGAGGCGTTGAGGAAGGGCTGAACGATTGCGTTAGCGCGCGTTAAGCCATTCCCGCTTCACGCCGCTTTGAGTCCGGTTTCGTTCGCTCCGGCGGGTTCGGAGCCGAAACGTAAGTCCGCGAATCGAAAGGATATTTCGAAAAAAAGGGCGGCGCCTGGGCAAGGAAGAAGGCGGAAGCGGCAAGCCGCCCCCGCCCCCCCGGTCGCGTACCAAGCCCCCCTTGTGGCAGCATAGGCTTGCCAAATGGTTTAGGCGGGGGGGGCGGGCCGTCGCTCAGGCCCAGGGCATGTTTCCCGCGTTCGACACAGGTGACCGCCGCGCCGACGAGGACGTGTGGCCTGCTCCACGACGACTCCGCGATGGTCGGTTATCTTGCCCGGAATCGTGTTCGCCGGCCTCGCCGCTTGGCGGTGTCTCGGTTGGCATTTGCAGCCTCGCGTCCAACCTCCGCTTCCCACCCATTTCGGGCGATTGACCAGGCCTGGATGGCTGACCGTGCGCGCCGACTTCAGCCGTGGGGCGGCGTCTCGGCAATCCCGTTAAGCCGCCGCTCAGGAGTTGCTCCAGCGGCGGAGGCAGCCGGAGCGGGCTGCGTTGAGTAGAGCCGGTCCATCTCTTTGTCGAACCGGGCCCACAGACCGGCGCCTTCTTCACCGAGCAGCTCGGCGTCGCGTTGGAAGCGGTTTTCCTCGTGGACGGCGTCGAGAGGATCGCTCCAAGGGAAGGTTGCGGCCGCTTCGAGCTGGGCCAGCCTGGCTTCAAGACGCGATCGGATCGTCAAACGGCGCGACTCGGACAACTCATTGCGTTCGGCCTTGTCTTGCGCGAACAGGTCTGCCTGGCTGTAGCTCATGATCGCAGCCTATGCTTTGGCTTGCGGACCGGCAACGGTTGTGCCGTTAAAAGTGGGGGATAAGTGACGAACGGATGGCGCGGCGATCGTCTGCCCGAGATAGTGCGTTCGATGGTGACTCGGCCGTCGCAAGCAGAGCGGCGGGGACGGCACGAGGCGCTTCGCGTGCTCCTCTCCGAGTTGCTGCGTCAGGGCTTCGGAGCGGCGTTCGATGAGCTCGAACATGAGCGGTACCTGATCGACAACAGCGGCCGGGTCGACGTTGTCTGGGGCGCGACGATAATAGAACTAAAATCGGACTTGCGCCGCGAAACGGGCGATGTGCTGGCACGCATGCCGGATTATCTCGCCGATGCGAGCCGCCGCGGGGCGGCCGGTCGCGTGCCTGTGGGGGTCGCAACCGATGGCGCAACCTTCCTGGCTTACACGCTCGAAAGCGGCTCCCTTGTCGAGATTGGACGATATGAAGTCGAGGCCCAGCATCCCGACCGGCTGCTGAGTTGGCTCGATCCCCTGCTCTCGCCCGTTCCCGAAGTGATGCCCACGCCGATCGCGGTCGCGCTGGCCTTCGGCCGGCACAGCCTCGCCTTCGGTCACGCGCATGCCGAGCTTCGGCGGCTCTGGATGGAAATCGGCGATCATCCCGAAGTCCGGCTGAAGCGCGACCTGTGGGACGGATTGCTGCGCCAGGTTTATGGCGACGACGTGGGCAGTGATGCTCTGTTCCTTCAGCACACCTATCTGACCATCCTCGTGAAGGCGATCGCGGCGCGTGTGCTCGATCTGGCCGTCGATGATCCGGCGGAGATGCTGTCGGGTCGGTTACTGATGAACGAAGGCATCGTCGGCGCCGTGGAGGCCGATTTCTTCGACTGGCCGCTGCTCGCCGAAGGGGGCGCTGAGCTGGTGCGCTCACTTGCTGGGGGAACTGCCCGCTTCCGCCTGCGCGACGTCGAGGTCGACGTGCTCAAGAGCCTCTACGAGAGCCTGATCGATCCCGAGGAGCGACACGATCTCGGCGAATATTACACGCCGGACTGGCTGGCGGCGCGTGTGGTCGCGGCGGCGATCCCGCGACCGCTGGAGCAACGCGTCCTCGATCCGTCTTGCGGTTCGGGCACCTTCCTGTTCCATGCGCTGCGCCGCCTCATTGCAGCCGGCCGAGAAGCGGGGGTGTCGCCTGCCGACATCGTCGCAACCTGCGCCGACCGCGTGTTCGGAATCGACGTCCATCCCGTCGCGGTCGCGCTCGCGCGCGTCACTTGGCTGCTGGCACTCGGCGACCTCGTCCAGGATCGGCCGCCGACGCTCAGCGTGCCCGTCTATATGGGCGATTCGATGCAATGGAACCTGCGTCCGCTAGGCGCGTCCGCGGAAGTGCTGGTGGACGTGCCGCCCAACGATCCCCCATTGCGGATCCCTGCGGGTCTCGCGAGCGACCAGATTCTATTCGAGCGTGCGCTCGACGAGCTCAACCGCGGACTCGATTCGCTCGCAGAGCCGGAGGCGATCCGCGACGCGATCGCCCGCGCAGGCGCCACCGCCGAGGACGCGGCGCTGCTCGCCCGCACCTTTGCCCAGCTCAAGCAGCTCTTTCTCGATGGCCGCAACCATATCTGGACCTTTATCCTGCGCAACCTGCTGCGTCCGGTCTGGCTGTCGCACCCCGACCACCGCGCCGACGTGCTGATCGGCAATCCACCATGGATCGTCTACCGGCATTTGAGCGCCGAGATGAAGGACAGGCTGCGAGAGGCGCTGCAGAGCTATAATCTCTGGGTCGGCGGCAGCCTCGCGACCCACCAGGACATGTTCGCTTTGTTCTGGGCGCGCGGCGCCGAGCGCTATCTACGCCAGGGCGGCACGCTCGCGCTGGTTCTTCCCTATGCCGCGCTCAACGCGCCGGTGTTCGCCGCGATGCGCGACGGAAACATGCAGCGCGCGCAGGTCGCTATCACCGGCGGGTGGGGGCTGGAGCGGGTATGGCCGATCTTCGGCGCGCAATCGGGCAGCAGCACCACAAGTACCTGCGTGCTGTTCGGTCAGCGTGATCGCACTGGGCCGCCGCCGGTGGAGATCGACCGCTGGAAGGGTGTACTTCCCCGGCGCGACGCCAGTGAGGCGGAGGCGGGTGAAGCGCTCGAACATTTGCGCGCGGCCTGGCCGCGGCCTCGCACGCTGATACCTGCCTCGCCCTATCGGCGTCGCTTCCGGCAGGGAGCGACGCTTACCCCTCGCCGGTTCTTCCTGGTCGAGCATGCCGCTTCTGGTCGTCTACAGAGCCGGCGGGAAGCGCCCCGCGTCCGAGGCCGAGTTGGCAGTCTCGACAAGCAGCCGTGGACCACCGTCGAACCTCCCGAAGGACCCGTTGAACGGGGGTTCTTGCGCCGGATCGCCCTGGGCGAGTCTGTCGCACCTTATCGGATTCTCAGCCTCGCGACAGGGGTGGTTCCGATGGAAGATGGTGCGATCCTCACTTCGGCTAGCTCTGAGACACAGGGACAGCGTGGCCTCGCGGCTTGGCTCCGCGACGCGGAGGCAAAGTGGAACCAGCACAGTAACAAGGCAGCTGACGGCTCGCCGCGCGTGACGCTGGCGCAGTCGCTAAACCACCTACAGAAGTTGACAGCTCAGGCGGAGAGATCGCCAATACGTGTTCTCTATACAAAGGCCGGAACACGGCTGAGCGCATGCTGGATCGAAGATGAAGATGTGGTCGTCGATCATATGGCCTATTGGTCGGCCGCCCACTCGCTCGAAGAGGCCGCTTATGTGGCCGCCATCCTGAACACGGCTATCGTCCTTGATCGAGTCAGGGATCTTCAGCCCGTCGGCCAGCGTGACCCGCGCCACTTCGACAATCTGGTCTGGACGCTGCCGATCCCTGAGTTCGACTCGAACGAGGCGGTGCATGCCGATCTCGCCGTAGCGGCGCTGCACGCCGCCGACGTCGCCGCGCGGGTCGAATTCCCCGACGACGCACATTTCACCACCAAGCGGCGACTGATCCGGCAGGCGCTGGAGGCCGACGGCGTGGCGGAAACGGTCGAGCGGCTCGTCGATGCCCTGCTTCCTCTTTGATACTTTGCCCACGAGGTCTGTAACCATGAAATCGGGCTGTAAGCGGACGGAAGCATAACGGCCGAAGCCGCCATTTCAGGATGTGCCGCGAGGGATGGCTTCCCCTCTTGGCAGGCGCTCAGGCCGCCCGCCTTCGGTAAGGTCCGCCCGCTTTCGGCGCGGGCGCGTCTGCATCGATCCGCTTCACGATTTCCTCCCATCGATCAAGGCAATCGGTGATCCCGGGCCCGTGGCCGGGCCCGTCAGACTGCCCGCCGCTTGACTCTCGTGTTTTTTCGTATATTTCTGAAAATACAGAAACAGGCGAAGCGAAATGGACATCACCGCCTTTCCCGAGATCGAGGCCTTCATCCTTCACTGGGGGGAGATGGGCACGCACTGGGGGGTGAACCGCTCGGTCGCCCAGATCCACGCCTTGCTCTACCTCGCCGACCGGCCCCTCCACGCCGAGGAGATAAGCGAAAGCCTGAAGCTCGCCCGCTCCAACGTCTCGACGGCGCTGAAGGAGCTCCAGGCCTACGGGATCGTGCGCCGCACCCACGTCGCCGGCGACCGCCGCGACCATTTCGCCGCCGAGACCGATTTGTGGGAGATGACGATGCGAATCTCGGCCGAGCGCAAGCGGCGCGAGATCGACCCGACCATCGCCTTCCTCGCCGAGCTGAAGGAGCGGATCGACGTGCGCGGCAACGTCCCGCCGCACATAGGCGAGCGGATCTCGCGGATGCACGAATTCATCTTCACCCTCGCCGACTGGTCCGACCAGGTCCGCCGGCTGCCGCGCCCGACCCTGGTCAAGCTGATGAAGCTCGGCGCCAAGGTCGCCCGCTTCGTCGGCGGCCCCGCGCCCAAAGCCTGAAGCCCCCAAGCCCTGAAGCCCCGAAGGACCGCCCGCAATGCCCCGTCCGCCCTGAGCCCGCGCCGGCATATTTCGCGAATTACAGAAACGCCCGAAACAGGAGGCGACGATGGTCGAACTTTCCTACGGTCTCTATCTCACCATCTCGATCGCGATGACGATCTGGGTGGCCCGCACTTTGTCGAGCAACGGCGAGGTCTTCCTCGTCCAGTGCTTCGGCCACGACGGGGCGCTCGCCCGCTCGACCAACCATCTGCTGGTGGTCGGCTTCTACCTGATCAACATCGGCTGGATCCTGCTCACCATCGCCCACGGCGCCGAGCCGACCACCTGGGTCGAGGCGATCAAGTTCGTCAGCACCAAGACCGGACTCGCCATCCTGGTGCTGGGCGCGATGCATTTCTTCAACATGCACGCCATCGCCCGCTTCGGCCGCAAGGTCGGCGACTGGCTGATGGAGGGCCGGGCCTGTCCGGCCGCCTGAGCCGCGGGGACGGGGGCGGCCAGGCGGGCCGCCCCTGCTCCGTCAGAAGCTCAGGATCCGGGGCTCGGCCCGCCGGTCGCCCAGCATCAGCTCGGTCAGCGCATAGACCATCGCGTCGGCCCGGTCCGGGCTCCCCTTCCCCTCATAGCCCCCGCCCAGAACCAGAGCGCACAATTCGTCCTCGAGCTCGGGAAAGCGCCCCGCCAGCTTCGCCCGCTTCGCCTCGAACAGGGCCGCCACCGGCTCGGCCCGGACCGACTTGCCGTCGGCGGCATGGACCAGCCTGACCGGCAGCGCGACGTCGGCCCCGCGAAGCACGCTCTCCACCATCAGCCCGCCATTATTCTTCTCCGCCACCACCCGGTGGGCGCCCCAGGCCTTGGCGGCCGCCGCCGCCTTGAGCGCCCACCCTTCGGGGGAAAGCCCGCGCACGCTATGATCCGCGACCACCTCGGCGACCCCGTCCGCCCGCAGCGCGCACACCACGATCCCGCAGGCATCGCCCTCGACGGTGAGCGGCGGATCGACCCCGACGACCACCCGCCGGTAACCCCCGGCCGGCGCGGCGATCCGGCACGCCTCGACCAGCTCCCGGGTCCAGAGCGCCCCCTGCACCTCGTCGAACAGCATCCCGTCCAGCTCCTGCCGCCCGAGCCGCGTCCCCGCATAGCGCCGATAGGCCTCGCCCACCGCCGCCTCCGGCAGATGGACATTGTCCGCCATCCGGCCGATCGTCACCGCCGTCGCCGGATCGTCCCTGATCCCCCGCAGCAGGGCCAGCGGCCGCGGAGTCGTCGTCACCAGCACCCGGGGCCGCTCCCCCACCCTGAGCCCCATCTGCAGATTGTCCCAGGCCGCCCCGGCCCGGGCCCATTTGGCGAGCTCGTCGCACCAGGCGAAATCGTGCTCCGGCCCGCGCAGCGCCTCCCCCGCCTCGGCCGAATAGACATGCGCCTCGGCCCCGGAATCGAAATGGACGATCCCGCGCGACGGCACCCACAAGGGCGATTCCCCGGTCCGCGCCACCCGAAGCAGCCCGCTCCGTCCCTCGATCATCACCTTGGCGACGTCCTCCCGGCTCGCGCCGACGAGCGCGATTCGCGCCCCGGGAGTCTCCCTCGCCCGGGCCGAGACCCACTCCGCCCCCGCCCGGGTCTTGCCGAAGCCGCGCCCCGCCATCAGCAGCCACACCCGCCACTCGCCGCCCGGCACGGCCTGCCCGCCATGCGCCTGCCACTCCCAGGTCTCGATCATCCGCCGCCGCACCGGAGTGGGCAGCCGCTCGGCGAAGCGGTCGAGATCGTCGGCATCCTCGATCAGCGCCGCGAACGCGAGCAAGGCCTCGAAATCCGCGACGTCGAGAGCGACAGGGTCTCCGCCGTAACCTTGGCCGCGCTTCCGCAGGAAGGGCGCGTTCACTGCTGCTCCTCCCCGGAACGGGGAGGGGGACCGCCGCCGAAGGCGGTGGTGGAGGGGTCGGCGGCCTCTCCATCTGGCGAAGCCTGCCCAGCGCGCACCCTTATCCCGTGCGCCCGAAGCGCCTTGACCAGAGCCGCCTTCACCTCCTCGTTCGACGCCACCGACACCGGCCTGCCATTCCCCCGCCCCGGCCCCAGCCGCGCCGCCCGCTCCCGCCGCGCCTGGCTCTGCTCATGGTCGCGAAGGAACTGCATCGCCTGGTCGACGCTGAGCCGCGCCGGCGCCGTCTCCCCGCCCGGCTCCTCCTCTTCCTCCTCCTCGCCGTCCCGGCCGAGCGCGGCCTCGGCGAACCTTCGCCCCTCCTCCTGCTTCGCCTCGGCGAGCCACGCCCGAAGCCGCGGCATGGCCTGCGCCTCGGCCAGGTCGTAAGCCTCGCCGAACACCGGGTCGGTCGCCCGGTGCCGAAGCACCGTCCGGTAATGCACCCCCACCTTGCGGGCGGCCCACGACAAATTCGCCTCCCCGCAAAAATACCCCAGGAACCGCTCCTTGCGCTCCGCGTCGAACAGCACCCTCTTCGAAGGCCCCGCCAGCTGAAGCCGCCGCCCCTTGTTGGCCGTGATCCGGGGCCCCCCGCCCCGCCCCTTCCGTCCTCTCGCCATCGTCCCCTCCACGCAAAAAAGGAAAGCCGGCGCGTCCCCGCACCGGCTCCAGCCACACACACACACACACACACACACACACACAACCGTCATCCCGGCGGAGGCCGGGATCCATGAACACGGACCTTTGAGATCGGATCGGCGCCCGCCGCCCCGCGTCACCCTGAACTCGTTTCAGGGTCCAGCCCTGCGCCCGCTCAACCTCGGATGTCGGACCACCGCCGCGATCCGCCCGCCGCCGCCCCGCCTTGGATTTTCCAACGCAACGACGCAACGACGCAACGGGCGCGGAGCGCTCCCCCTCACCGGGCTAGTGGCTGAATGGCTTGCTCAGGACGAAGTGAGCTTCGTCCGCTTCGCGGAAATCGTCGCGTCGTCGCGTTCAAAAACGAGTTCGCGCGGATCGCCCGAAAAGCCGCCCGGCAACCATGCCGGCCGGCTGAGGCATTGCCGCCAGGCGGCAGCCACACGTCTCCAGCGTTCCTGTTTTGTACTATATCAGCGTGACGATGTCAAGCCGGACTATGAACTGCGCCAAATCCTATTTTCATGCGCGATCCGCGGCGGAATTGCGCGCCCGGAGCGAATTTCTACCCGGACGGGCAAATCCTATTTTTTCCGTTCCAACAATATTTTCGAAGCGTGAAAGCGCCCGTCCCGGCACGTCCCGGCCACGCCCCGAGTCGCCGGCCCCGCCCCGTGGTTCCGGCGAAGGCCGCAAATCCACGACCGCCGCCGCCAATCGGAACGGCCCCGCCCTCCGTCGACTCCGCCGCCGTGAGCGACCGCCCGCCGAAGGACGCATTGCCAATCCCCCGCGACTCCCTATCTCCGCCGCAACAACCAACTGGTACTTGTGGTCGCCCCTGCCCGGGGCCCCGTCAAAGTACCACTTTGATGGGAGAATTTATGCCCGGCCCCATGACCTGCCCCCATTGCGCCGTCCCCCTGGTGATGAGCGAGCGCCAGGGCATCGAGATCGATTATTGCCCCCAGTGCCGGGGGATCTGGCTCGACCGCGGCGAGCTCGACAAGATCATCGAGCGCGCCGCCGCCGACGTGGCGCCCGCGGCGCAGGCCCCCCGCGCGCCCCCGCC
>Ga0196965_1000500_pt1 | contig 22691 bp, 21 predicted proteins | sample S1_20metaG_FD_148668 | JGI IMG/M metagenome (GOLD analysis project Ga0196965, IMG submission 148668) | Soil microbial communities from Anza Borrego desert, Southern California, United States - S1_20 | ecosystem: Environmental > Terrestrial > Soil > Desert | place: USA: California | collected... | reverse complement strand
AGCTGATCTGCTCGTGATGCCACCCACCGTTACAGCCTTGTTGGAAAAGGAACTTCCTGCTATCGGATTTAGCCTTGATAATACATATCTCGGGGCAACGCATACGCACAACAGCATTGGGAACTGGGGTGAAGGTGTAACTTCATTATTGTATGGAAAATATAATGACTCCATCGTCCATTTTATTGCTGATAAAATCAAACAAAGTATTCTTGAAGCAGTGGAAGACAGCAAAGCAGCTTCCATTAAGACCGGATCCATCCCCGTACCATACGCTGTGCGAAACCGGTTGGATTCTAAAAACGGAATGGTCGATTCATTACTTCGTGTGGTTGAAGTACATCGGAGTGACAGTACAAAATCAATTCTGTTAAGCTACACCGCGCATGCAACGTGTCTGTATTCGAAAAATCTTGAGATCTCCCGGGATTACCCTGGTACCCTTGTGGATGATCTTGAACAAAATGGATATGCTTTCGCGATGTTTATGGCGGGCGCGGTTGGTAGTCATGGTTGCAATCCACCGAAATTCGGATGGCCCTGTATGGATTGGATGAGCGACCGGATCACGACGAAATTACAAGCCCGGAAATCATCGCTTCAGCCACTGAAGGATAGTTCAATTTTGATGGTACGTATTCCCTTGGCGTTGGGAGAACCACAAGTGAAGATAACGGAAAACTGGCGGATAAGACCGTGGCTTTTTGAATGGGCATTTGGCCGTTATCAGCCTTACCTCTCTGCTTTGCGCATTGGTGATATTGTTTTTCTCGGTACACCGTGCGATTTTTCAGGGGAGCTTACGGCACCTATTGATGAAATGGGTGAATCACTTGGTTTGAATCCCATCGTTACAAGCTTTAACGGACAATATATTGGTTACATCACACGTGATAAGTATTACGACAAGGAACATTATGAAACCAGACTCATGAACTGGTACGGACCAGGAAACGGCGCCTACCTTACCGAATGTCTGGTTCGTATGACACAGGCAGTTGCTGATTAACAGCGAATAGTGTATTTTTAAATATACCTTTCCTAACCATGAAATTCTCCGATATACTGAGCCTGTTCCGTCAGGGAAAAAGCACGGCCAGAAGCCACATTAAAAATCTGATTGAAATGGCTGTTGTCGACGGGAATTTCGATTTGGTGGAACATAACCTCCTTGCCCGCATCGCTGAACGCAACAACCTCTCGCAGGAACACCTTCAGAAAATCAAGGCAAATCCCGCTTCTGTACAGTTTGAACTTCCGCAAGACAGCCAGGAAAAATTTGTACAGTTCTTCGACCTCGTTCACATGATGACGATTGACAAAACGATCCATCATGAAGAAATGAATCTCTGTAACATCTTTGCTGTAAAGTTTGGTTATCCTCGCTATAAGGCAAGCGATATCATTTCCAGTATCCAGGGAAACATCGCCAATGGCCAGGATAGCACAGAAACCTATAAGCGTGTAGCCTGGATGTTGCATTAAATTCAATCTTGCTTTTTCTGTTCGCTGAAGCTACGCCCGTAATTTTATAATACCTTTGTCCGTATGGAACAAGTATATCCTGTTCTGGATATTTTACATGAGCTAAAACAAAAGCTTAATACGGCTTCAGTTGTTATTCTACAGGCTCCTCCCGGCGCTGGAAAGTCGACCATTTTACCACTTGAACTGATGGGAGAACCGTGGTTGCAGGCAAAAAAGATTGTAATGCTTGAGCCGCGCAGACTTGCAGCAAAATCTGTCGCTGAACGAATGGCACACGTATTGGGTGATCGTATTGGAGAACGCATTGGATATCGTGTTCGGTTTGATAGCAGGGTTAGCCGGCAAACACGTATAGAAGTTGTTACCGAAGGAATACTCACTAGGATGCTTCAATCCGATAACAGCCTGGAAGAAGTTGGGTTACTCATCTTCGACGAATTTCATGAGCGTAGTATTCATGCAGATCTTGCTTTGGCGTTGAGTCTGCAGATGCAACAAGTATTGCGAAGTGATCTTCGCATTCTCATTATGTCGGCTACGTTCGATTCAGATCAGCTCGCTGCGAGATTGGGAAACGTACCCGTCGTAACTTCTTCGGGCCGGCAATTTCCGGTAAAGATCCATTACGCTCCGCACGAGTCAGATCAACCGGTTCCGTTGCGTGCAACGGCTGCGATTCGGAAAGCATTTGCAGAAGAGCAAGGTGACATGTTGATATTTCTCCCAGGCTCAGGTGAGATAAAACGGGTGGAGGAATTATTATTTCAGTCACCTGTTCATGCTATAGTCTATCCGTTGTATGGCGACCTTTCTTTTGAAAAACAACAGGAAGCCATTTTACCGCGAAAAGACGGCATGCGTAAGATCGTACTGGCTACGGCTATTGCAGAGACTTCGCTTACCATTGAGGGCGTTCAGATCGTTATAGACGCGGGATTAGCACGTGTTCCAAGATTTGATCCGCGAAGTGGATTAACCAGGTTAGATACCATTCGAGTTACACGCGATGCTGCTGATCAGCGTGCTGGTCGTGCAGGACGACTCGGACCTGGGACTTGTTACCGCTTGTGGACCACCGGTGTTCAACAGGCTTTGCAAGATCAACGAAAGCCAGAATTACTGGAGGCAGATCTGGCACCACTCATGCTGGAACTTGCCCAATGGGGGGTAAAAGATGTGAATGAGCTGACGTGGATAACACCTCCACCTGCAGGCGCAGTTAATCAGGCACGTGAATTATTGAAACAACTTGATGCCATCAACGAACAAGGGATTACCTCTCGTGGTCGCGAGATGTTGAAACTGCCTACACATCCGCGTATAGCCCATCTGTTGTTGGACGCGCGTGATACGCCCGATCTCGATATTGCACTGGCGACCGATGTAGCTGCTCTCATTGAAGAACGCGATCCATTGGGAAGAGAGGCTGGCGTTGATATCGTGTTACGCATAGAAGCCTTGCGTAAATGGCGCTCGGGAGAAAAAGGAGGAGGCGAGCGAAATGTTTTACAACGCATCGAAAAACTGGCTGCTAACTGGAGAAAGCTTTTTGATGCGCGTGAAGACAATGCGATCCGCCACGATACCATGGCAGGGCGATTACTCATGGCCGCATACCCTGAACGCATCGCGCAACAACAGGGAAAACATACAGAACGATACAAGCTAGCTAACGGACGAAGTGCAAAATTACCCATGCATGATCCGCTGGTGCGAGAACCGCTGATTTGCGTCGCGCAATTGGATGCAGGAGGAGGTGAAGGAAAAATTTTTCAGGCTGCTGCACTGGATCAAAAAGATTTATTGAGTCGTACACGAGAAAGCACAGCGGTTAAATGGGACGATGAACGTGCCATGGTGATTGGTGTAACCGAGAAACGTATCGGTGCACTGGTGATTGAAAGTAAACCTTTAAAGAACATTCCATCGGCAGAACGTATCGATATCTTACTGCAGGTGGTGCAGGCGAAAGGATTGCGACTTTTAGGTAACGAGGAATTACGCGAAAGATTTCAGGCCCGTGTACTCAGTTTAAAAGCATGGCGACCTGGTGAGGCATGGCCCGATGTTTCAGATGATGCCTTGTTACTTACCCTGGAAGATTGGCTTTCTCCTTTTTTATTAGACGCGGCGAAACAGACAGACCTGGAGCGCCTCGACATGAACGCCATGTTGAATACGCTGTTACCATGGGAGCTTCAACAGAAACTTGTTGTACTTGCGCCAACACACCTGCAGGTGCCGAGCGGTTCCATGATACCGGTGTTATATTTTAAAGATGCGCGTGCGCCGGTAATGGAAGTGCGCTTGCAGGAAATGTTTGGTCTGGCAGAGACACCGGATGTAAATGAAAGTCGGACGAAGGTATTGCTTCACCTGCTTTCTCCCGGTTATAAACCCGTACAAGTAACACAGGATCTTAGAAGTTTCTGGGAAACAACATATCATGAAGTGAGAAAGGAATTGCGCGTACGTTACAAAAAACACCACTGGCCCGAAGATCCCTGGACTGCCGAAGCTGTGCGCGGGGCAAAGCGAAGGAATAATTAATTGCTGCGTAAACAGTTCGCTCATAGACAAGATTTTGTAAGAATGCGTGATTGACAATTTGCATGCGAGTTTCGTTCTCAACTCAGGTGGAGTTGGATTACAAAGTGCCGTTGGGTACGATATTAACGCCGATGCAAACGAATCGTTCGTTGTAACGCCAAGATGGATTTTATTCTATGACGAAATTCCTTAAAGGAGCAGTAATTTTTCTTATCTTCAACGTCCGTCTTTAATTCAACACCGATGATTAAATTTCAACTCAAAGTCTTTGCTGCTTTTATTTTACTACTTCAGTCAGCGTGCTCCTATAGCCAGGCACCTGAGAAAGAAACATATGCGGAAAAATTGGGATTTCCCAAAGGAGCCAAAGTACTTATCCTCCACGTCGACGATGCTGGCATGTCGTGGGATTCCAACGAAGGTGTTATTAAAGCAATGGAGAAAGGTGTTGCCAATTCGGTGAGCATTATGATGCCTTGTCCGTGGGTTCCGGGATTCATGCATTACTTAAAGGAACATCCCCATGTAGATGCTGGTTTGCATCTAACCTTAACATCAGAGTGGAAAGATTATCGCTGGGGACCGTTAAGTGGAAAACCTGCTGTACCTGGATTGGTCGATGAAGAGGGCGCGTTTTGGTCGTCCGTACCTGAAGTGATTGCACATGCTAAAGCAGATGAGGTGGAGCGGGAAATTCGTTCACAGGTAGAAAGATCGAAAGCAATGGGCTGGAATCCGACGCACATGGATTCGCACATGGGAACACTGTTCGCGACACCTGAATTTCTCCAACGTTACATCAAGGTAGGTATCGAGATGCAAATACCGGTGATGTTACCCGGCGGACATAATACCATGATTGCCGAATCGAACAACATACCGCCTGCACAGGTTGCCAGTATTCAGGAAGCCGGGAAAATGGTTTGGGATAATGGACTTCCTGTGCTGGATGATCTTCATAACTCGAGTTATGGCTGGTATGACGGTAAAGAAAAACTGAACGATACCGAGCTCCGTAAATTTGCTACAGAGAATTATATCCGTACCATCAAAGAATTAAAGCCTGGCTTAACCATGGTCATCATGCATTGCACAGCGCCTTCGGAAACATTTAAACACATCAGCGATTCAGAGCAGATCAGAAAAGGTGATCTGCTGGCCATGACCGATCCAGTCTTTAAAAAATTTATCCTCGACGAAGGCATCATCTTAACCACGTGGCGCGATTTAATGATACGGAGGAAAAACGTGAAGTGAGGTGTTGATGAATGTTGCGTAATACATTCAAAGGCCTTGAAGGAGGAGGGAAATAGCTTTTTGTTTGGTGGTGATAGTGTTATAAGAGGATAGAGGCAATGCGTATATTGGTTGTTGAACAAAACCTCCTTCCAGTCCTCAGTCAGAATTTTTCTTCAAGCTTAAGCGACGCAAAAAACAATATGACCAAAAATATATTACTCATTCTTGCCCTTCTATTTTCTGTGAATTCTTTTGCGCAGCAGAAGTTTTTCCGTATGTACACAGATTCTACGGCTTTGATCCATGACGCCAACTATATTGTGGCTGATTTCACCAAAAAAGTGAATGCCATAAGCCCTGTATTTACTTCACGGCCCACGGCGATATTAAACACGAAACCATTTTTAATATTTTATTCTTCTAAATCCAATACAGTGAACTTACCGATATGGCGGCAAGTAATACCAGAACAAAAAAAGTTTTTTCAAAGCCTGGCAGGGAATGAACAAAATGGTCAGGAAATATTCGGTCTTTTCTTCAATGGGTTTTACCTGCCACATGAACTTGGGCATGCGCTACAAAAAGCTGCGAATAAAAGTGAAGGTAATTTGTACCAAAACGAATACTTTGCCAATATCGTGGCGGTATTATATTGGAGAGAAGTAAAGCGGACAAATGAGCTACATCAATGCTACGAGTACGCAAATCAAATTGTAAGACAATTACCTAATCCAGTCCCGGAAGGAGAAGATCCCATCAAATACTTTAATGAGCATTATGAGGAATTAGGTGCCGATCCTTATAAATACGGTTATTTTCAATTTGCTCAGTTTAAGAAAATATATGAAGATAAATCGTTGAAAAGTTTTGATGAATTTATTAATGCGTATTTGATTAAATGAAACGTGTTTGGTGCCAGTTGAAGAGTTTTAAAAATCGAAATTTTTAACCAATATTAGATGACAAAAAAAACAATTAAACTATTTCTTCGCTTAGCAATTTCAATATCTTTTTTATCTGCCGTTGCAGACCGGCTTGGGTGGTGGAGTCCGGATGTTTCTGTCTGGGGAAGCTGGAAAAATTTTATTGACTATACTGGTTTGATTAACCCGTGGTTCCCAGCCGGAATAATTCCTGTTATAGGCGCAATTGCAACCGGCGCGGAAATACTCTTTGCGTTCTTTTTACTCATTGGATTTAAAACAGAATTCTTTGCTAAACTAAGTGGCCTGCTCATACTTGTTTTCGGGCTGTCCATGACTTTCGCAACAGGCATAAAGGGTGCTTTGGACTACTCCGTTTTTAGTGCCTCAGCTGCCGCATTTGCATTGAGTTTAATGAAAGAAAAATTTCTTGAGATAGATACTTTGATTTCAAAACAGAATTAGAAAAACGTCATGAGGTCTTTAATAAAATGAGTCCATATGAAAATCTTGCCATTAGGAGTTATTTAATTATTCTTGGAATATCAATACCCATTTATTTTATTTTGTAGGGAGCTTCTGGTCATGGGGTAAATTTTTCCCGGGCTGTCTCTTCTAAATGACAGGATAGGAATGATTCTTTTTATAGTGCTACACATTCCTATTTTCTATTGGCTGACAATGGCAATAGGCGCGGGGAATCCGACTTTTATGCAGAGATTTGATATCTTTCTTGTTGTTCACTATCGCAAAAAAAAAATGAAATAATAAGCTGCACGCAATGATGTTTAATCCTGAAGATATTCAAATCATATCGGCGCCATCTATTTTGGGATTAAAACCGAATGGCGTTGAAGATCTTGGTAATGGTTTATTGGCTTCCGGTTTGGCTGAAGTATTAGGAGTAAAGCATGAACTGATTTGCACAGACACCTTAAACGACACGTACAGCGTCGCAAGAGAAGCAACTACAAATATGCTCAACCCAAGGGCTATCAGAGATTTTTCTTTGACCCTGGGTAAGGTTGTTTGGGATACAATGACAAAAGAAAGATTTCCATTGATCTTAGGAGGTGATTGCAGTATTCTTATTGGCATCATGTCCGGTTTGAAAGCAAAGCGAAACTGCGGATTAATTTTTTTAGACGCCCATGCGGACTTTTACAGACCGGAACAATCAATTACCGGAGAAGCAGCAGATATGGATCTGGCTATCGTTACAGGGCGAGGTCCTGAACTGCTAACCAATATAAATGATCATAGACCTTATGTGAAAGACGAACATGTTATTCATGTGGGGCAGCGCGATTGGGAAAAAACCCAGACTCATGGATCAGAAGATATCCGAAAAGCGTCTATAAAATGTTTTAGTCTTGCAGAGATCGGGAAGCGTGGTATAGCTGGAGCAACGCATGAAATACTGACGCATATAAACGAAATAACTGTTGATGGTTTTTGGATTCATTATGATCTGGATGTGCTTTCAGATGAAATTAATCCAGCGGTTGACTATCGCCTTCCGGAGGGACTCCAGTTTGAAGAAGTTGAATATTTAATAAGAAAACTGCTAAAAACAGGGAGGATGATGGGGGTCAGTATAACGATTTTTAACCCTCGACTTGATAAGGATGGTAATATTTCGAAAAATATTACAACCAGTTTAGGTAAGGCGTTTGGTTTAAGCGCTTATTGATATTCATTTTGATATGAAATGTCGTCAAAATCCGATGCGTTAATGGAATGGTTGTGATAGTCTTAAAATTTTTTGTGTTATTGATATTAGTGAAAGGCATAAGTTAGATTAACCAGGAACAATGAATGAATACTCGTGGAAGCGTCTATCTTGCCTGTTTGGGTTTGATTATCTCAATTGTGTAATTGTTAAAGCCTTAAGTCTTTTGCGCGTTTACTTATATAATCGGGAGAATACGAAAAATGCGGGATTGAAAAAGAATGGAAAGAGCAAGACAAATCAAGAAGATGGACAATAGATTATCCAAACGCCTTGCTGATATTGTAAACGCGCTTCCATTAAAAAAAGATATCAGGGTTTTGGAAATCGGTTGTGGTCCCGGGTCGATGGCAAGAGAAATTTCAAAGCGAATAGGGAAGGGAAATGTCCTTGCTATTGATCGTTCTTCGAAAGCGATTCAGCAAGCCATTACAGGCTCAAAGTCAGAAATCGAATCTGGAAGGATCTGCTTTAAACAAGTTGCTGTCCAGGATTTTGAACTTGAACCTAACGAAAAACGGTTTGACATTGCAGTTGCGGTAAGAGTCGGCGCCCTGGACGGACGACATCCCGAAATTGAAAAACAAGCCTTGATAAGAATCGCCAAAGCGGTAAAGGAAAACGGAAAACTTTTTATTGACGGTGGAGATCCATGGAAGGAAATATCGCTTGAACGATTCAGGTAAACTAGTCGACCGTTATTAATTAACGCGACAATATCACAGGTTTTTTAAACATGCTACAAAGCAAATGATACCCGATATTCGAACATATAACAATTCACAGACACAAAATGATAAATCAATTTGTGATGTCCTTTTCGCTGAAATAGAGTCAAATCTATCAGGAGCAAAGGCAAAAATATGGCATGCTCATCCCGTTTGGTTTCTCGATGATAACCCTATTGTTGGATATAGCGTATTGAAAGATTCAGTCCGCCTTATGTTTTGGAGTGGACAATCTTTTAAAGAAAAAGGACTTAATGAAAACAGGAAGTTTTAAGGCAGCTGAAATCCGGTATACCACTATGGATCAGATTATCAAAATGGATTTAAAACGGTGGTTGGAAAAATCGGTGGAGATTCAGTGGGATTATAAAAATATTGTCAAGAGAAAAGGTGTGCTGGTACGATTGAAATAATATCGGTAGAGTGTATTTGTCGGTTTAACAAAGGCTTTGTACAAAAAGGGAAAATATCTATGAGAGAATTAAAATTTACTGCCGCACTTCTTATAGTTCTCAGGGTATGTCTTTCTGCTCAGCCAACGGTTAGCTTTACCTTTGATGATGGCGTGACAGGCGATATGCCAGGATACGCATTTGAACAGTGGAATAAAATGGTACTCGATCACTTGGATCAAGCCAACGTGAAGGCAATATTCTTTGTTACGGGGGCTAATAAACTAGATGAAAAGGGACAGTATTTGTTGAGAACATGGAATAACAAGGGCCATAAATTGGCGAATCATACGTTCACACATGCTAATTACAATAGTGAACATATAACCTTTGAGAAGTTTAAGAATGAGTTTCTTCAAACGGACACAGTAATAAAAAAATATGACGGCTATATTCCCTTATTCAGGTTCCCATACCTCAAAGAAGGAAATTCCGTTGAAAAGATCACGCTTTTTCGAGAGCTCCTGCAAAATCAAAACTACCGAAATGGTTATGTAACAATTGACGCTTCTGATTGGTATATAGACAGTAGACTTCGTAAGCGGTTAAAAGAAAATCCTGATGCGGATATTGAACCGTTCCGGCAATTTTACCTTGAACATTTATTGAGCAGAGCAGTTTACTATGAGGAGCTTTCTTTTAACTTAACAGGACGCCACATAAATCATACGTTACTTCTGCATCATAATTTAGCAGCAGCATTATTTTTGGGCGATCTTATTAAATTGTTTAAGGAAAATGGTTGGAGAATAATAGACGCCAAAGATGCGTATGATGATGAAATATTTCAGTCAAATCCCGCCAACGTACCTGCGGGAGAGAGTTTAGTGTGGGCATTGGCAAAAGAGATCGGAAAGTTTGAATCGATTCTTCGATATCCTGCAGAGGATAGTAAGTATGAGGAGGAGATAATGAATAGATTGGGCTTGTAAAATCATTTCTACTTTAGGTGCACAACATAGCAGAAAACCTCAAATTGAAAGTGAATATTATTATGCACACTTACTCCAGAACGAGTAGGTTGGTACGAACGACAGATAGCAAATCATTTAATGAAAAAGATAATTTTAGACTTAGCGGTAACCTTAGATGGATTTATTGAAGGTCCCAATGGAGAGATTGATTGGTGTATCATGGATGATGATATGAACTTTGATGGTTTTCTCGCAAGCATCGACACTATATTTTATGGCCGGGTAAGCTATGATGCCTGGGGAAATTTCCAGCCGACCGCTGATGCCATGACGGCAGAGCGAAGGATATGGGAAGAAGTACATGCGAAGAAAAAGTTTGTTTTTTCAAGTCAGAACTGTCACGATGAAAAAGCAACCTTCATCAGTAATGATATCGTTGACAGGGTTAGTGATGTTAAGCAACAAGGAGGCAAGGATATTTGGTTGTATGGCGGTGCAAGTCTTATCAGGACGTTTGTCAATTTAAGCCTTATTGATATTTACAGAATATCCGTACATCCAGTTGCTTTAGGCAGTGGAAAACCTTTATTCGAAGATCTGAAACAACGGATTGGGTTGAAGTTACTTAAAGCCAATGTTTTTAGATCGGGCGTGGTTCAGTTGATTTATGAAGCGAAGAAATAACAAACATGGGGCAGATAAAAATATGATCCCTATTGTGGATGCTTTAAATTCGTACTTAGTCTTCCTTTTAAATCAAAGGATTAAAATATTATTTAGTTTGATGTGTAATCGAGTTTCGTAAGTGTTTATTATGAATCTTAAACATATAAATGAATTAACAAAAATTGCCTACAATAAAACGGCGCAGAAATACCATGATAATTTCAAAAATGAAATTATTCAAAAAGAATACGATCGCCTGATTTTGGATCGGTTGTCGGATATGCTGAAGCCCAATTCTTTAATTTGTGATGCAGGTTGTGGCCCGAGCGGACACATCGGAAAATATTTGGTTGACAAAGGTCATCGGGTTGTTGGAATTGATATTTCGTCACAGTGTATCGATATAGCAACCGTATACAATCCGGAAATCGATTTCAAAGTAATGGATATGATGGAATCCGATTTTGAGAGCAATTCTTTCGATGCTGTTATATCTTTTTATTCAATTCTTTATACACCCAAAGGATATGTCAATAACTTATTTTCCGAGTTCCATCGAATGCTAAAGAAAAACGGAAAATTGTTAATTGTCGTAAAAAGGGGAAGTAGCGAAGGTATAATTGAGGATGAATGGTATGAAGGGAATAAAGTTTATTTTACGTACTTCGTTGAAGAGGAGATAAAAGGTTATTATTCGAAAGCCCTTTTTAATATTGATTTTCTAGCTGTCCGCGATCCCTATGATTTTGAGCTCGCTGTAGAACGGATTTATGCGATAGGCACAAAAATTTGATAGCCGTAATTTTATATTACAAATAAGAATAAAAAAGATGATTTTAGAGATAGCAATTTTAAATGTAAAGGAAGGACAAGACAAACAATTTGAAAAGGACTTTACAACAGCTGGGCAATTCATTAGTTCTGCAAAAGGATATGTGCGTCATTCTCTCCGGAAATGTCTGGAACAAGGTAATAAATATATTTTACTCGTTAATTGGGAAACGTTGGAAGATCATACTGTGGGATTTCGGCAATCTGCTGAATACTTGGAGTGGAAAAGACTTTTACATCATTACTACGACCCTTTTCCTACAGTTGAACACTACGAAACAATAATTGAAAATGGAAAGTAGCAGTTGGCGATAGCCAAAGTAAAAAGATGTGTTGCCTAAGTATTTCATTTTCTTGGGTGCCTTTCAATGAAGATAAAATTCGGTTCAATTTCATAGGGAACTTAAATGCGTCCATATTAAATCGGGTCTTCACAATTAGATATGAAGACCCACCGAACCATCAAAACGTATTGCGCTTTCCTCCGTCTACAGGAACTTCCGTGCCCGTCATGAAACTGCTTTCCTGTGACGCAAGAAACAATGCCAATTTTGCGACATCATTTGATTCGCCAAATTTCTTAAGCGGAATTTTTGCCTGAACACCAGAGGCAAATTGCCGTAGCGCATCTTCAGTCATCCCCATTTTACCATAGATCGGCGTGTTGATTGGTCCGGGACTAATGCAATTCACCCGAATGTTCCTGGCGGCCAGTTCGATGGATAACGTCTTTCCTAACGAAAGGACCGCACCTTTAGAAGCTGAATAGGCTGAGCTGGTTTCCAATCCGGCATGCACTAAGATCGTTGAGTTTAGAATAATGGAAGCACCTTCCGTAAGGAGTGGTAGTATTCCCTGAACGGTAAAGAAGACACCTTTGAAGTTAATATTTAGATTGCTGTCGAATAGCTCCTCCGTTGTCTCATTAAAAGGAGCAAAAAGTCCTACGCCGGCATTGGCAAACAGAATGTCTACAGTGGAAGTAATTTCTTGGATCAGTTCCGGAAGTTTTCTGATGTCGTCCATTTTTCCCGCATCACTCGCAATTCCGTATGCTCCGTGTCCCAGTTTTTCAACGGCTTCCTGCACCGCTTTCGGCCTTCTGCCTGTAATGATAACACGCGCCCCTTCCCGCAGAAATAACGCTGCACTTGCATAACCAATCCCTGAGTTTCCGCCGGTGATAACGGCTGTTTTTCCTTTTAATCTTTCCATATAATTTGATTATTTAATGCTTCAAATTTGAAAGAATAAACGCGGATAGATTGTTTCAAAAAATCAGAACTTGTCAAAATCAATCAGAAGTTATGGAGGCTTTGATTTTTGTGGAGAACAATAACTTGAATAAAAAACACGATGAATTTTCACCGCGCTTAAGATCAACAAATCTGCAAGACGTGTAAAAAGTCTCCATTAATTTAAACCACAATTTCTCTCCTTACTTTCATGAGGTATTGTTTTGGTGGCGTGCCATATTTTTTGTGAAATGCCTTCACAAAATGGGAGAAGTTTTCATATCCCACATTTAAAGCCACCTGCGATACTGTGGTATGATTGGCGGATAGTAGTTGCTTTGCTTTCTTCAGCCTTTTTTCGATAAGCCATTGTTTAGGTGACATACCAAATTGTTCAATAAAATCTCTCCGAAAGCTGGAGATACTTCGTCCGGTTAAATAAGCGTAGTCTTCAATGCTCAACGGTTTACTATAATTAAGTTCCATGAATTCATGCAAGCTTTTTCTTTCCTTGTTGTTCAGTGTTGCCAATGCCTCCACAAGGCAATTTCCCTGCGCAAAACTTAAAATATTAAGAAATTCGTAAAGTTTAAGTTTGGTAATATTCCTGTTTGCAATGTTTTTGTTCTGGTACAGCTTAAGCAGTGATTCAGTAAACAGTTTTACTTCATGATTATATTCCAAAATTTTATAAGCAATACAAGGATCTTTTTTGGGTTTAATGTTATTGGTTCTGACGAAATTTGTAATCACTTCTTCATCAAAAAAGAAAACAACAGCTTCGAATTTTCCTTTATCTGGCACGATATCAGAAATCATATACAGACCTTTTGGGAGGAAGATCATCTGGTTGTGAAGAACATGAGCCTGGTTCCCGTTATCATCCTCTACCCGAAGCTGTCCTTGCAATACCACAGTAAGCGCATGCGCGGATACGTAGCCCTCCTTTTGAAACACGCTTTCGTGAACTTCTTTATGGATGATACACGATAATCCATCCACCAGAATTTTTTTAACCTCCGGTGTTTGATAGAAAAGTTGTGGAAGGATCTTTAACATAAAGTGTATCGTTGCTTCAATATTATACTTTGTTAAAAGTAGGAACTATTGATTTCTGTTAAAAGTGGTGTTTTTCGGTCAAAATGGTGAAGGAAAGTTAAAAGTTTTCGAACATTACGTTAAAGCTCTTTTTAACCGTGCGACGGAACTGATACATGGATCTCCACGAATCATTTGTAGAGACCATCATACGATGAAGAACCCTGAGATTTGATCTTAAAAAATTCAATAAGGATGATATCAACACGCTTTTAGATATTTTGCCGCTTTTTACGTCAGGATATTTGAAGTACAAGCACGGATCTTACCTTGTCGCTTTCTCCTCCATCGGTGTCTTATGCTGTTAATGATCTTATGCCAATATCTTTTTTTACCCTGGGTTATTATGACAGTCCATATTCCCTTCGGCAGTCCAAGAAGTCTCAAATGACATCCCTTCGTTTAAGTAGGTCGCCAAATTTCAGTTATGGAAATATATTTCTCCGGTACATGATGGATTGTATCCAGCAGAAATTTTGTCATTAAATGGATTCGGATACGTAAACTTTGATTTAACGCATCAAACACCTGCCTTCAGAAATGTGAACTATTGGTTTTAATATTTATCTTCGCTTACGACCTAGACGTGGCCAGTCTTCGTTATGAACATCGATTCAAATGCACCAAACAAAAAGACCATGAACAAACAATTTAAACCAGCAGGATACAATTCCGTTTCGCCATACTTTATTGTCGATGGCGCTCAAAAATTCATCGATCTAATGAAACAAATCTTTAATGCGAAAGAATTGAGGCGTTATGATAATCCTGACAAATCAATTATGCATGCTGAAGTTCAGATTGATGACTCTGTAATTATGCTGGGCGATGCTTCAGATAAATATCCAGCAGTCAAGGTTGTAATGCACGTTTATGTTTTGAACGTTGATGAAGTTTTCCAAAAAGCAGTTGAGGCCGGTTGTGAAGTTCTGGAAAAGCCTACGCAGCGAGACGGGGATCCGGACAGAAGAGGAACGTTCAAAGACTTTGCAGGTAACATGTGGTCAATCGGAACACAATTGCAATCCAGTTAGCGCAGGGTAAGCACTCACAAAGGACAAGGTCATTCGCCAATAGCGAGCTTCTCCAGGTATCGGATAATATATTCGTTTAAAAATTTTCGTCGATACTGCATGATGAACCGTGGGTGGGCGAGGGGCTCAATGCGACCAAAGAATTTATGCTGTTGATTTAACCTTTGCAGGTATTTAAAGTTTTCGCCTTCGCCAAGGCAAAATCCAATGTAGCGGTCCATACCAAAATCAAGTTGGGTGCGGATACATTTAATCATGAACGGTTCTACAGCCCGTTGTAATTCCTTTATGTCGTAGTAATTCAGATTTTTGCCATCTTTTGTAAAGCCAAGAGGACTGAGTGCCGAGATGTAATAGTCATTGTAGAATTTTCCTGGTCCACCATATTGGTCGATCATCGTATAAATAAAATCGGCAGAGAGTTCCGTTTTTTTCTTCAACGCATTGGGAATTCCACATTGCTCCAGTTTTACCGGGTCAGTAAATGGAACACCTGTAACACCGGCACCAAATCGCCCGGGATTTATACCGAGGATCATACGACGGCATCCGTTATTAGCATAGTATTTTTTATAAAATGCGCTACATAAAGCAAATGCAGTTTTGTCGACATAGGGATTCATCACCTCAACTCCGTCGGGCAAAGGGATATCGAGTTTAATCGTTTTGTAAAACGAAAGAATTTTATCCGCGAGCATATCGCAAGGGTAGGGGTTAAATTAATTCAAATTCCGATCTGTAAAAGTGATTTTGTTGGACGAAGTCAATCAAATCACTGTAGAAGGGATGTGAACCCAGCGTTGCACTGTCGCCCACCATGATCAATTTTCTTTTAGCACGTGTCATGGCCACATTGGTTCTTCGAATGTCACCCAGGAAGCCGACTTCTCCGGTATTATTGCTGCGTACAAAGCTGATGGCGATCACATCGCGTTCCTGACCCTGAAAAGCATCTACTGTGTTGATTGAGATCAGTCGTTGCAAACGTTGAAGAACAGCGGATGCTTCATGCAGTTTGATCAGATGATCGACCTGTGCGCGATACGGTGTAATAATCCCCACCGATATGTTTTTTTCTATCCAGGCTTCTACGCCGAATTGTTCGACAAGGTTTTCTACCTGGCGAATAAGAAGCGCTGCTTCCTCTACGTTGAACCGGCTTAAGGTTTCAGGGTCCTGTTCTTCGTTATAACCACCCCCTGCTGTATCAATAAACGCAACAGGTAGTTCTCCAGGAAAAAGGATTGCTGATTTAACAGAATCATGTGCAATCAATTCATCTTTATAGAAGTACTTCGAAGAAAATTCCATGATGTGCTGATGCATTCGGTATTGCACATTAAGCATGGTTGATACTTCGGGCTGTCGCTTAATACCCTTTTCGAAGAGCGTTGTGCTTAGGCCCGCCCGCGCAGCTTCGTTTGATTTGATCGTCGGTGGTAATTGAAAATGATCACCGGCAAAGATAACACGTTCAGAACGAAGGATTGGGATCCAGCTTGCGGGTTCTAACGCCTGCGCGGCTTCATCGATGAAGGCCGTTTTGAAACGTTTACCTCGCAGTACAGGATGTGAAGAACCAACTAATGTAGAACAGATTACTTCACTCTTCTGTAATAGATCGTTGACAATATAAAACTCAAGTGTATCTGCGTCCGCCTTCAGGATCTTTGACTCAGCGAGTAGTTGTCGGCGTTGTTCTTTTTCATGCCATCCGTAATTTCGTTTGTATTTAAAAGCCATAGACTTTACTTGTTCCATACGTTTACGCAGATCACGCAATTCATGGTAATCAGGATGCGCAGCGATTCTGGCATCGAGGGTTTTGGATAAGGATTGTTCCGTAACACGGGCAGGGTGACCGATACGTAAAACATTTAATCCTTGTTCTGTTAGCTTATCGGCAAGAAGATCTACTGCGGCATTACTCGGTGCGCACACGAGAACTTGTTTTTCATCTTTCACGATTTGTTTGATGGCGTGTACAACGGTGGTTGTCTTGCCTGTGCCAGGAGGTCCGTGAATAAAGGCGACATCACCGGCTTCAAAAATAGTTTGCAATGCCTGTTGCTGACTTGGGTTGAGTACCCTATCCGTTGCTTTCGATAACGACACGTTTGTGCGTTTTTCACTTTTTTCATCTCCCAGCAAAATCTCACGTAAGGTTGAAACGCGGGTGTTGTCAGCTTTCATTACCTCCCGCAGCGCATATTCCATTTCGCGGTAGCTCATCTCATCAAACATTACATCAACACCCAGCAGACCATCTTCAATCCAGTCAGGCAACTCATCACCATTTAAGGTGATCACCATGGTATTATCACGCACGTAATTGATTACGCCGTTCATGTGATCTCGCTCAGGAGTGTTTCTTGTATTAGAAAACAAGCTGATTGATTTACCGCTCTGAAAGGCATGGGGCTGTTCATGATGGGTAGTGCGCTCTACTTCTATAATCAGGCGTTCACCGGTGCCTATGTAATCACGTTTCAGTTTTACCGGATACCAGGTTGTGCCTTCCTGGGTACGTTGGTGTAACGATCGCAACAAGACCTTTTGCCGATAATATTCAAGGTCGGCCTGCCGTTCTAGTTTAATTAATTCGAATGTTTGTAATAATTGATCCCGTGAATTCATGCAGCGTAAAGATAAAAAAGTATGCCGCCGAATGTACTATCTTTTAAAATCGGCAACTAGTGTAAATGAGGAAATGGCGTCACCAGTGAATGGTTCGCCAAAAGAGAATATGTGTAATTATTTTGCGACAGTGTACTAAGGCGTGAGCAGGTTCAGTAATTTTTGCACCTGCTGTTGATTCTGGGGCGTATAAATGGCGTTGACTATTCCATGCTTTTCCCGCGTGGTTAATCGCCAGCTCAGTGAAGCTCTCGGGTTATTTTGCCGGATGCTATCCATTTTCTGAAGGATACTCACATACCCTTCCGATTGATATTGTAGATCTACACGGTGGATCTCTCCTTCAAACCATGATTTCGCATGGTTGATGGAAAGATCGCTATTGATATCTTGTAAATTTTCAAAGTTGTTATACACTGTACTGATGGGTTGGGTAAGTCCGTCGATAAGGCTTTGTTTTACCTTAGGCGCAATGGTAGCAAGTTTTGGTGAATCACGAATGGAAACAAATACAACGCCCGATGTATTGGTCGCAATCCAGTCTTTAAAGCTGTATAGGAAACGCACGGCATCCGATAAACCAAAATTATCGGAAATTCCGGCATCCATAATCGCTACCGGCGGATCTGTAGGAAGTGTTGTATTCGGTGTGATGTAGGGAAACGTGGCACTCATTCGTAAAGCCGATAAGAAACGCAGATCTTCTCCGCCCTGCTTTTCAAACAGCGTAAGGAAATCCACCCCGCTGATTTTGGCAAAAGGATACTGCGGAAAGTTCTGTATGTCCTGGTTCATAAATGATACGGGCCGTGCGGCGATGTATAACTTCCGGCCATCGTTCACAATGGTTGGCGTCAGGATCATCATGGGGATCATACTTTTTATTTCCGGCGTGTCGTACGCGGTTATGGGCTTGTCCATTAGCCCTTCCGTTATCTGGTTCAACTGTTCTTCAAAAGTATACCCACGATCACGATAATAATGCTCTCCCGCATATTCAAATTTGGTAAAACCAACAAATAGGTCATTGGCCAGTAAACTAAAGATCAACGGATTTAAATTATCGGAAGAAACTTTTTGACGGTGAAAAAGTGCATATGGCCTGGTTTGCTCACCAAGTTTTTCACGATACTTTAATTCACGAAAATAACTGGCGCCAATCAATCCACCCGAAGCGCCAGTGATGAGAATGCTGTTTTCCATAAGTCTTCCCGATGACAAGCTATCCGTATGTTGCAGCGCGTTAAAAGTCCACAGGGCAGCGCGTTTCCCACCACCACTCACACAAAGGAAAACCATTTTAGGCTTCTCCGTTTCAGGAAATTTTTTTCGCCAGTTTTTCAGCATCACCAGGGTAGCTTCGCGGTCATGGGCAAAATGTAGACTGTCATTTAGTTGTTGAAGTGCCTCTACGGAATAGGGTGCAGGCGATTCCTGATAGTCAAGGCCAAATGCTTCGTAGCGTTTTGAAAAATAATCTTCTCCAACAAAATAATTTAATGTTAAAAATAAGATCAGTGCAGCAGTGGCTGCCCATCCTCCGAACCAGTACGAAAACGCCCCGGCCATCATAACAAAAATGGTAAGGAAGATCATAAAACTTGCTGCTGCCGGAAGTTGAAAGACAGGAAAGTCTTTGAATATCCCAGGATTACAACACAACAGAAAATGAAAATTTCAATGACAACAAGGTTGAAATGATTTTGATCAAAAACCTGCAAGATGGTAGCTTTGTCGTAAAATCGATTTTCTTCAACCGGCTTAAGTTTTCCATTGAAATCAAGATATGTTTGTACACGTTCTTGTTTTTTTCTCGCAATGTCAAGTTTTTTCATTGCGCTGGCACGTGTAAGTTTTACGTTTTGTTTGATCTTTTCATCGATCCGGCAAATCACATACTTGAAAATATCTTTATTGGTAAGGCGGAAATACAGGAAAAATACTAAAGTCATTAAGGTATAACCGCTGATCAGTCCGGTTAAATTCCAGGCAAGCCCTTCTCCTGTTGTATATTCGTTGTTGATTTGAAAACGGACAATCTCATAGATGTAAGTAATGAGGAAGAGGGTTGGGATTAAACTGTTGTTGAGTGCAAATTTGGAAAACGGTCGTGGGAGGGTGCCCACAAATGAAAACCGGTGTCCATCTATGATATAGCATGAAATGTGAAATGAGGTAACAAAACCAGCGGTGACGAGCCCCATAATAAAAAAACTACGGAAATCCACCTTATTCAGGTATTCCGGATCAAGGAAGAGGTAGGGGATGCCGAGGTATTTACCAAAAGATCCTGTAACCATTGCAAAGAGAATAACCCAACAAAACACCATGACAATGTTTCGTTTCAGGTTATTGAGCAAAAGTTGAATGGGAAACGAGTACGCAATGCGGGGACCCAGATCGTAAAGCCTTCTTAGCATAATGAGTAATTGGTCAATTTAAGAATTTTTTATTCTGTATGTTGACCGTTTGTAAGATTAGATTTACGTTGTATCCTTAACCTGTTAATAATAATTAAACTTGGCGAAAACATTCACGATTTACAGGAGTTCTGCTGGTTCAGGTAAAACCCGTACCCTTGCCCGGGAATACCTGAAGCTGGCATTGCGTTTACGATCTCATTATTTTAAACATATCCTGGCCGTAACTTTTACCAATAAAGCTACGCAGGAGATGAAAGATCGTATTCTGGCTTATCTCGATGATTTTGCAAATGGAAAGCCCGGCGATCTGGCCACTGAGTTAAAAAAAGAGCTTAATCTTGACGACTCAACATTTCAGCAATATGCCCAGGAAGCACAATCCGCTGTTCTTCACAGTTACTCCGAATTTTCTATCAGTACAATTGACGCGTTTTTCCAGAAAGTGATACGGTCTTTTACCCGAGAGGCCGGACTTGTTGGAGATTATCGGTTAGAGATTGATCAGGATACCGTACTTGAAGATGTGATTGATAACCTGATCGACGAACTGGGTAGCAATAAAGAGCTTACCGATTGGGTTGTTGAGTTCGCACGTGATAATCTGGAGAACGAAAAAGCCTGGGATGTGCGTCATAACCTCATGGAATTTTCGCATGAAATTTTTCGCGAAGAATTCAAGTTTATTGAAGACGACATCGCTACGCATACTGCCAAAAGCGGATACTTCCACGATCTGCGACAAAGTCTGTGGAAAGTGAAACGACATTTCCTAAACCAGGTCAATAAACCTGCGGCAGAAATGTTAGGCATCATTGAATCACAATCGTGGGATTTTGGTGACCTCTTCTATGGACGTAACTCAGGGCTATCCACCTTTCTAAATAATTTCGCGTACGGTAAAAACGTGAAGGATATGAAGGAAATTAAACCCCGCGTCCTGCTTTTTACCGATGCTACAAAATGGCCTTCCAAGAAGTCTTCGCATGCGGCCAGTATTGTGTCCGTTGCACGCGATCAACTTGTTCCCCGACTAAATGCCATTCTTGAAGCGCATGAAAAAGATTTTACAGCTGCGCTCAGTGCGGAGGTAGCCCTGCAGAACTTATACGTTTTTGGTTTGGTGGCAGATATATCAAGAAAACTAAAAGAATATAAAGATGAAAATAACCTGATGCTCCTGGCCGATGCGCCGAAATTTCTTCAGGGTGTTATTCAGGATAGTGATACGCCCTTTATCTATGAAAAGGTGGGTTCTTTTTATAAAAATTATCTCATCGACGAATTTCAGGACACATCGGGATTGCAGTGGAAGAACTTTCTTCCTCTCCTCTTAAATAGTCTGGACCAGGGGTATACCAGTCTTGTAGTGGGTGATGTGAAGCAAGCCATTTATCGCTGGCGTGGCGGTGACCTGAAATTACTCCAAAGCGACATTGAAGATTACATGGGTAAAAACCGAGTAGATGTACAAAACCTGAACAGCAATTACCGCAGCGCCTCTTCCATCGTAAACTTCAATAACATTGTATTTAAAACTGCAGCCAATATGGTTGCCGCCGAAACAGGACAACCTATTTCGGCTGTGGCCTATAATGATGTTGCGCAGCGGATATCAAAGACATACACCGGATTTGTTCAGGTGAAATTTTTAAAGGATGCGCAGGAAGGTCCATTGTGGAAAGAACAGGCACTCGAGGGTGTTCCTGTTTACCTGGAAAAACTCCAGCAAATAGGGGTGCCGTTACGAGAGATTGCCATCCTCGTTAGAAGAAACGATGAAGGACAACAAATCATCGCCCATCTGCTTTCCTATAAAAACTCAGCGAAGGCGAATCCTTTGTTTAAGTATGATGTGGTTTCAAACGAATCGCTTCGAATTGATAGCGCAGCTACCGTAACGTTGCTTGAAGGTGCATTAAAGTATTTACTAAACCCAAACGATGATATCGCCCGTGCCCAGCTGGCTTTTGAGTTCGCACGGCTACATAATCCTACACGAACTTATACAGAAGTGTTTGCCGTAACAAATCAGGCTGTGTTTGAAAGTTCATTACCACCTTCATTTACGAAAGAAAAATCCGCATTGAAGAAACTGCCATTGTTTGAACTTACAGAAACACTCATCCGGATTTTTAAGCTTGGCGAACAACCTGGTGAGTTGTCGTATCTGCAGGCGTTTCAAAACCTTGTGCTGGATTTTGTGACACGTGAACGTAATGACCTGGCCGCGTTCATGGAGTGGTGGGAAGATAATAAGTACAAAAAATCAATCCCTGTGTCTGGTAAGGTGGAAGCCGCGCAGATCATTACAATTCATAAGTCGAAAGGCTTGCAATTCCGGTACGTAATACTTCCCTTTTGTTCATGGTCACTGGATCATGATTCATTAAAGGCGCCTAACCTGTGGGTTAGTAGTAAGGAATTTCCTTTTGGACAGGCTGGTTTTCTACCTGTAAAATATTCAAGCACGTTGGAGCATACTTTTTTTAGTGCTTACTACAAGGAAGAACAGACGCGAACTTACCTAGATAATTTAAACCTGCTTTATGTGGCATTGACACGTGCAGAGCAAGGTATGATTGTGTTAGCACCTGATCCTGAATCAAAAAACGCAAAGAAGACCATTGCCCAGTTACTTCACCAAAGTATTACAGGCGCTAATGAGTTTGCTGCAGACTGGAATAGTGCTGCCGGAGAATACAATACTGGCGAATGGAACTACGCGGAAACAGGCGAATCGC
>Ga0196965_1000499_pt1 | contig 22751 bp, 20 predicted proteins | sample S1_20metaG_FD_148668 | JGI IMG/M metagenome (GOLD analysis project Ga0196965, IMG submission 148668) | Soil microbial communities from Anza Borrego desert, Southern California, United States - S1_20 | ecosystem: Environmental > Terrestrial > Soil > Desert | place: USA: California | collected... | reverse complement strand
GTGTCGCGCGAAGTGATGAGCATCACCTCGAGCCCGCCGTCGGGCCCCGTGCGCACCGGCAGGACTCCATATTGGGTCAGCACGGATCATGCTCCCCCAGCCCCGGAGCGGGCCGTCCCGCCACCTGGCGCCTGCCGTCGATGACGATCGGCGAGGCGAGGCCCGGCGCCTCGCCCTCGATCCTGAGGCCGCGGTGGACGACCTGCGGGTCGGCGAACACCGCGTCGACGGCGTTGATCGGCCCCGCCGGAATTCCGGCGGCCTCGAGCGCGTCGGACAATTCCTGGCGCCGGCGCGAGGACATCGCCTGCTCGAGGAGGGGGATCAGCTCGGCGCGGTTCACCACCCGCGCCGGGTTGCTACGGAAGCGCCCGTCCAGCGCCAGCGTCTCGAGCCCCAATATCCCGCACAGCCGCTGGAACTGGGCGTCGTTGCCGACGGCGACGATCACATCGCCGTCCATGACCCGGAAGGCCTGGTAGGGGACCAGATTGGCATGGCCGTTGCCCATGCGCTGTGGAACGTCTCCCGACACCATCCAGTTCAGCGCCTGGTTGGCGAGCACGGCGACCTGGGTGTCGAGCAGGGCCATGTCGATATGGGCGCCGCGGCCGCCGCGGTCCCGCTCCCTCAGAGCGGCGAGGATGGCGACACCGGCATAGAGGCCGGTGAACAGGTCGGCATAGGCGATTCCGGATTTCTGCGGCGCTCCGTCCGGTTCGCCGGTGAGCGACATCGCTCCGCCCATGCCCTGGATGATGAAGTCGTAGCCGGCGCGCGCCGCATAGGGGCCGGTCTGGCCGAAGCCGGTGATCGAGCAATAGATCAGCCGCGGATTGAGCCTGGAGAGGGCAGGGTAATCGAGCCCGTATCGGGCCAGCCCGCCGACCTTGAAATTCTCGATCAGAACGTCCGCTCCGGCGGCGAGGGCTCGGACCTGCGCCTGGCCCTCCGGCGTTTCCAGGTCGACCGTCACCGAGCTCTTGCCGCGGTTGCAGCTGTGGAAATAAGCCGAGGCGCCGTCGGGAGCGAAGGGCGGACCCCAATGGCGGGTATCGTCCCCGGTTCCCGGCCGCTCGACCTTGACGACGTCGGCGCCAAGATCCGCGAGCAATTGACCCGCCCAGGGACCCGCGAGGATCCGGGCGAGCTCGACCACCTTGAGGCCGGCGAGGGGCTTATCCATCACGACCCACGGACATTCTCCTCCGCTCATCCTGAGTAGGGACCGAGCCTGGCGAAGGCCCGTATCGAAGGACCGTCCTTCGATGCGCCGCTTCGGCTTCGCTCAGCGGCTACTCAGGATGAGCGGGAAGGTCAAAAAGCCGAAATCCCCGTGATCGCCCGCCCCAGGATCAGCCCGTGGACGTCGTGGGTCCCCTCATAGGTGTTGACCGTCTCCAGGTTGGCGGCGTGGCGCATCACCTGGAATTCGGCGGAGATGCCGTTGCCGCCGTGCATGTCCCGCGCGACCCGGGCGATGTCGAGCGCCTTGCCGACATTGTTGCGCTTGATGAGGCTGATCGTCTCCGGGATCAGCTCGCCCTCGTCCATGCGCCGCCCGACCCTCAGCGCCGCCTGGAGGCCGAGCGCGATCTCGGTGATCATGTTGGCGAGCTTCATCTGGACGAGCTGGGTCGCCGCGAGCGGCCGGCCGAACTGCTTCCTGTCGAGCGTGTAGGTCCGCGCCGCCTGATAGCAGGCTTCGGCGGCGCCCATCGAGCCCCAGGCGATTCCGTAGCGGGCGCGGTTGAGACAGCCGAACGGGCCCTTCAGTCCGGAGACGTTGGGCAGAAGCGCCTCCTCCGGCACCTCCACCCCGTCCATCACGACCTCGCCGGTGATCGAGGCGCGCAGGCTCAGCTTCATCGCGATCTTCGGCGCCGAGAGGCCCTTCATTCCCTTCTCGAGCAGGAAGCCGCGGATCTTGCCGTCATGCGCGTCCGACTTCGCCCAGACGACGAAGACGTCGGCGATCGGCGAGTTGGTGATCCACATCTTCGAGCCGGAGAGGCGGTAGCCCCCGTCGATCTTCTCAGCCCGGGTCCGCATTCCCCCCGGGTCGGAGCCCGCATCGGGCTCGGTCAGCCCGAAGCAGCCGATCAGCTCGCCGGTCGCCAGCCCGGGCAGCCATCTGCGTCTCTGCTCCTCGGATCCGTAGGCATGGATCGGATACATGACGAGCGACGACTGGACGCTCATCGCCGAGCGATAGCCGCTGTCGACCCGCTCGACCTCGCGCGCCACCAGTCCGTAGCTGACATAGTTGAGCCCGGCTCCGCCATATTCGGGCGGGATGGTCGCGCCCAGCAGGCCGAGCTCGCCCATCTCCGACATGATCTCGCGGTCGAACCGCTCCTCGAGGAACGCCTCCGTCACCCGCGGCTGAAGCCGCTCCTGCGCATAAGCGCGCGCCGTATCGCGAACGAGCCTCTCCTCGTCGGAGAGCTGAGCATCGAGCGCGAACGCATCCTCCCAGTCGAACCTGCCAATCGCCGCTTCGGCCATCTCATTCCCTTCGCTTGGCGGACAGGGTGGGATTCGAACCCACGGTGGGCTTGCACCCACGGCGGTTTTCAAGACCGCTGCCTTAAACCACTCGGCCACCTGTCCAAGATGGTGGCGGCTCTAGCCCAAGAGGGTTTGAGCTGAACAGCCCCATCTCCCCTCCCTGGAAGGGAGGGGTCAGGGGTGGGTAGGCGAGCGTAGCGAGACTTCCTTCTGACTCGGAGTTTCGGCCGCCTTCGGCGGACCCACCCCGGCCCCTCCCTTCCAGGGAGGGGAGACGTGCAGCCCGCGCGGCGAGCCGAGTATCACAGGCCCGGCCCCTGTGGCATCAGGGAGGCCGAGTGGGAGAGAAATGTATGCGTTTATCGAGGGGGATAGCGGCCCTGGCGCTGGCGGCGGCGATGCTGCCGCTGGCAAGCCCGGCGCCGGCCCAGAGCGGACTCAGCCAGTCCGGCTTCCAGGCCTATCTGCCCCAGCTCGAGGCGCAGGCGCGCCGGGCCGGGGTCAGCCCAGGCACGATCGCCAGCGTCTTCCCCAATCTCGTCTTCAGCCCCCGCACCGTGGAGCTCGACCGCGCCCAGCCCGGCGGCAGGCCCGGCAGCAACGCGAATCCGCCTTTCGCCCCCTATCGCGCCCGCCACGTCACCCCGGCGCTGATCGCGATCGGGCAGCGCCGCTATGCCGCCAATCTGTCGCGCCTCAGGGACATCGGCCGGCGCTACGGAGTCGCGCCGTCGGTGCTGATCGCGATCTGGGGCCACGAGACGAGCTACGGCGCCGTCACCGGCAATTTCGACCTGCTGAACTCGCTCGCCTCGCTCGCTTATGACGGCCGCCGCCGCCAGCTCTTCAGCGACGAATTCGTCGCCGCCCTGAAGATGATCGACCGCGGCGTTCCGAGATACCGGCTCAAGGGCAGCTGGGCCGGCGCCACCGGCCATCCGCAATTCCTCCCGTCGGTCTGGCTTCGGCTCGGAGTCGACGGTGACGGCGACGGCCGCTCCGACATCTGGCGAAGCGAGCCCGACGCGCTCGCCTCGATCGCCAATTACCTCAACAATGCCGGCTGGCGCTCGGGCGTGCCCTGGGGCGTCGCCGTCCGGGTGCCGCCGGGGCTCGACCGGAGCCGCCTGCGCAGCAATCTGCGCGCGCCGCGCTGCCCGCGGGTGCATGAGCGCCACAGCCGCTGGATGACGATCGCGGAATGGCGCCGACTCGGCCTCGTCGCGCAGCACGGCATCTGGCCGCGCGACACCGAAATGGCGTCGCTGATCGAGCCGGACGGGCCGGGGGCGACCGCCTATCTGCTGACCACCAACTACCGCGCCATCCTCGATTACAATTGCTCCAACTTCTACGCCTTGTCGGTCGGGCTGCTCGCCGACGCGATCGCGCGCTGATCCGTCTGGCGCGGCGCGCGGGGAGGGGTTAAGCTGCGGCTGGCGCTCCGGCCGCGTCGTCTAATTTTCAGGGGATACGTCTCAACCATGATCCGCAAAAGCCTGTTTCCAATAGCTTTCGCCGCCGCCGCCGCGCTTCCCGCCACCGCCGCCGCACCACCCTTCGAGACCGCCGCGCCGGTCGCCTACATGGTCGACCTGAGCTCCGGCGCCGTCCTTTATTCGAAGGATCCGGACCGTCGCATCCCGCCGGCCTCGATGGCCAAGATGATGACCACCCATCTCGCCTTCCACATGATCAAGCGCGGCGAGGCGAAGCTTGCGCAGATGTGCCAGGTCCGTCCCGAGACTTGGCGCCAGTGGCACGGGCCGCAGGCCGGCTCGACCATGTTCCTGTCCCCCGGCGAGCAGGTCAGCGTCGAGAACCTGCTCCACGGCATCGTCACCCTCTCGGGCAACGACGCCACCGTCGTCCTCGCCGAATGCCTGGCCGGCACCGAGCCCGCTTATGCCGCACTGATGAACGCCGAGGCCAAGCGCCTGGGAATGACCAATTCGAACTTCGGCAACACCAATGGCTGGCCGGACGAGGGCGTGACCTACACGACGGCGCGCGACCTCGCCAAGCTCGCCGCCGCCACCATCCAGGAGACGCCCGACCTCTACAAGGCCTTCTACCAGAAGAAGGAATTCACCTGGGGCAAGACCCTGGGCGCGGGCGCGCCGATCACCCAGGGCAACCGCAATCCCCTGCTCGGCAGGGTGGCCGGCGCGGACGGGCTCAAGACCGGCCATACCGCCGAGGCCGGCTACGGCTTTACCGGCTCGGCCGAGCAGAACGGCCGCCGGATCATCATGGTCGTGGCCGGCCTCTCGAGCTTCAACCAGCGCATCGAGGAATCCGTCAAGTTCATGGACTGGGGCTTCCGCGCCTGGAAGTCGCAGCCTTTGTTCAACCAGGGCGAGAAGGTCGCCGACGCCCAGGTCCAGCAGGGCGGCGACGACACCGTCCCACTGGTCGCGCCGCGGAGCATCGCGGTGACGCTTCCGGCGGGCGCGGCGTCGAACATCCGGGTCAAGGTCGTCTATAACGGGCCGATCAAGGCGCCGATCGCCAAGGGCCAGCACGTCGCCGATCTGGTCGTCTCGACCCCCGACACGCCGCCGCAGACCATGCCCCTGGTCGCGTCGGAGGCGGTCGGCGAGGCCGGCTTCTTCGGCCGCATGTGGAACGGCCTGACGTCGCTGTTCGGCTAAGAGGTGAGGGGATGCTTTATCAGCCTCGAAGGCGGGGAAGGGGTAGGCAAGTCGACCCAGCTTAAGAGGCTCGCCGCCAGGCTCCACGAGAGAGGCCTGGAAGTCGTGGAGACGCGGGAGCCCGGCGGCAGCGACGGCGCCGAGACTATCCGGGGGCTGCTCCTGCAGGGGGATGACAGCCGTTGGACTCCGGAAACCGAAGCACTTCTCTTTGCAGCTGCTCGCGCTGATCACGTGGCACGAACCATTTGCCCGGCGTTGGAGCGGGGGGCGTGGGTGCTCAGCGACCGCTTCCTCGACAGCTCTCTTGCCTACCAAGGATGGGCAGCAGAACTGGGAAGCGACAATATTCGTGCACTTCACGACTTCGGCAGTCACGGCTTCCTGCCGGATCGGACATTGCTGTTGGAACTCCCTCTGAAGACCGTGTCCGGCCGCCTCAGCGTACGAGACGTCTTCGGTACCGACCGCATCGGCGGCCGCGAGCCCGGATTTCATGCCAGAGTCGCTGAAGGCTTCGATGCCCTCGCAAAGGCGGAACCTGGCCGAATTCGTCGAGTCGACGCCAGCGGATCGCCGGATGAAGTGACCGAGAGACTATTTGCCGCCGTCGAGGATCTCGTCCCCTCCCTGGAAGGGAGGGGCTAGGGGTGGGTAGGCGAGCGCAGCGAGACTTCCTTCTGACTCGGAGTTTCGGCCGCCTTCGGCGGACCGACCCCCGGCCCCTCCCTTGCCGGGAGGGGAGGGCATGACGCCGGTCTTCGGCCACGCCAGGCAGCTCGCCGCCGTCCAGGATCTGCGGTGAGGGACCGAGCCTTGTCCCGGATACCAGTTCCGGTTATGTTCTACGGCCTCCGGGAGCGCCCGAAAACCATGCCGATCCCCCAGTCCAACCCCGCTTCGAGCCCGGCCAGGCCGGTCGTCGCCGCTTCGGCTGCCGCCGGAAGGATCGCGCGTGCCGGCGCCGGAAGGGCCGCCGAGGTGGGAATATCGCGCGGCTCTCGGCTACCCTCAACTTCCTCAACTTTGTCTCGCGATCCATGCTTGCCGGAAGCTTCAGGGAGCGCGCCGCGGTGACCCCGCTCTTCGGCCACGATCCCGCGGTCGCCGCCTTCCGGGACGCGCTCCACTCCGGCCGGCTCCATCATGCCTGGCTGATCTCGGGCCCGCAGGGCGTCGGCAAGGCGCTGTTCGCCGAGAAAGCCGCACTGCGGGTCCTGGCACAGGGGCAGGGGCCTCTCGACTCGCCCGCGCTCGACGTGCCCGACGACCACCCGGCCGCGCGCCTGGCCGCCGCGGGCAGCCACCCCGACCTGATGAAGCTTGAGCGGCTGCCGAAGGAGAACAGCTCGACCGGCGAGCTCGCCCGAAGCATCAGCGTCGACCAGGTCCGCTCGCTCCAGCGCCTGTTCAATATCACGGCCTCGCTCTCCCCGTGGCGCGCGGTGATCGTCGATTCGATCGACGATCTCGAGCGCAACGCCGCCAACGCCCTGCTCAAGAATCTGGAGGAGCCGCCGCCCGACAGCGTCTTCCTGCTGGTCAGCCACGCCCCCGAGCGGCTGCTCCCGACCATCCGCTCGCGCTGCCGGCTGCTGCGGCTGTCGAGGCTCGACGCCGACGCCATGACGTCGGCCCTGACCGCCGCCCTTCCCGACGCGGACGACAGGGAGATCAGCGACCTGGCCGCCGCCGGCCACGGCTCGCCGGGGCGAGCTTTGGCCTGGCGCGGCCTCGACGTCGCGGGCCTCGACCGGGCCATGGCCGAGCTGGTGCGCGAGGGCGATCCCGGCAATGCCCGCCGCAGCGCGCTCGCCCAGAGCCTCGCGCTCAAATCGGCGCAGCCGCGCTACGAAGCCTTCCTCGCCCGCGCGCCCTCCGTCATCGCCGCCGAGGCGAAGAGCCGGCGCGGCCCCGCTTTGGCCCAGGCGCTGGGCCTTTGGGAACGGGCCCAGGGCCTCGCCTCGAGCGCCCGCGGCCTGTCGCTCGAGCCGGAGAGCGTGGTGTTCGAGCTCGCCGGCATGCTCGCATCGCTGGCGCCGAGCCGCTAAGGGCGCGCCATGGCCGAACCTTTCTACATCACCACCGCGATCAATTACCCGAACGGGCCGCCGCATATCGGCCACGCCTATGAAGCCGTCGCGACCGATGTCATCGCCCGCTTCCAGCGCGCCATGGGCCGTGACGTGCGCTTCCAGACGGGGACCGACGAACATGGCCTGAAAATGGCCCAGGCGGCGCGCGAAAGAGGGATTTCGCCGGCCGCCTTGGCTGATGAGATGTCCGCTATTTTCAGGGACATGGATGATCGTCTTGATATTTCGTTCGATCGTTTCATCCGGACCACCGAGCCCGCCCACCACCGCGCCAGCCAGGCGATCTGGAAGGCCATGGCGGAGCGCGGCGACCTCTATCTCGGCCGCTACGAAGGCTGGTACTCGCTCCGCGACGAAGCTTATTACGACGAGAGCGAGCTCGCGCCCGGGGAGAATGGCGAGAGGCTCTCTCCGCAGGGCACGCCGGTCGAATGGACGGTGGAGGAGAGCTGGTTCTTCCGGCTCTCGGCCTATCAGGACCGGCTGCTGGCGCATTATGCCGAGAATCCCGGCTTCATCCGGCCCGAGAGCCGCCGCAACGAGGTGCTCCGCTTCGTCGTGGGCGGACTGTCCGACCTCTCCGTCTCGCGAACCAGCTTCGACTGGGGGGTGAAGGTCCCCGGCGACGAACGGCACGTCATGTACGTCTGGCTCGACGCGCTCACCAACTACATTACCGGCGTCGGCTATCCCGACGTCGAATCAGAGACTTACAAGCGGTTCTGGCCAGCCGACATGCATATCATCGGCAAGGACGTGGTGCGCTTTCACGCCGTCTACTGGCCCGCTTTCCTGATGTCGGCCGGAGTGCCGCTTCCAAAGCAGGTGTTCGGCCACGGCCATGTCCTGCTGCGCGGCGAGAAGATGTCGAAGTCGGCCGGCAACGTCGTCGCCCCGGCGGAGCTGATCGAGCGGTTCGGCGCCGATTCGGTCCGCTATTTCCTGATGCGGGACGTCACGTTCGGCCAGGACGGCAGCTACAGCCCCGAGGCGATCGTCGCCCGGGTCAATGCCGATCTCGCCAACAGCTTCGGCAACCTCGCCCAGCGCACCTTGTCCTTCATCGTCAAGAATGTGGGCGGCACTCTGCCCGCGGGCGGGCGAGGGGAGTGGGCCGATAAGGAGCTGCTCGACCTCGTCCGCCGCACCACGGCGCAGGACGTGCCGGGCCTGTTCGGCGAGCTGGCGCTGAGCCAGGGCATCGAGGCGTGGATCCGCGCCGTCTTCGCCTGCAACCAGTATATCGACGCGCAGGCGCCCTGGACCTTGCGCAAGACCGATCCCGAGCGGATGACCGCGGTCCTCGCTTGCCTCTGCGAGTCGATAATCGACCTCGCCATCGCGATCGCGCCGGTCATCCCGGCGTCCGCGGCGAGGCTGCTCGACCAGATGGGCGTTCCGGCGAACGCGCGCGATTTCAGGGCGCTGGCCGACACCGGCCGCTATGCGCGTCTCGCCGCCTCGGGCTTCACCCTCGAGCCGCCGGCGCCTATTTTCCCGCGGCTGGAGCTGCCGGCAGAGGCGTAGCCGGAGCAGGCTTGGGCAAGGCGCTGGTCCGCTTGATGCGATCGAGCCGCTGGCCCTTGCGCAGGACCAGCTGGCAGGTCCGGGTGCCTTCGCAGGCGATGATCGTCCCCGTCTTCCCGTCGACCCGGACGATCTGGTCGCCGAAGGCGAAAGCGTCGAAGCGCGGCTCGGGGTGGGCATAGATGCCGAGGCCGATCAGGGCCCCGGCGATGACGATCCCGGTCGTGATCTTGCGAACCGCGCCGTCGATCGCCTCGCCGAGCATCGCGCCGCGCGGCGCCGGATCGGAAGGATCGAAGCGATTGTCTGTCATGGCGCTCTCCACGCTCTCCCCGCGCCTGCATAGCCGATGGAAGCGCCGCCGTAACCGCTCCGATCGCGGCTTTGGGTGACAATCGCGTAACCGTCCCGATCAGAAGGCGTCGAAATCCAGGCTTCGGAAGACGATCCGGTCCGCGTCGGGGACGAAGCTTCCCCCCGTCAGATCCTTGTAGACGAGGTTGAGCGGCGAAGGGCGCAGTCGCATCGGAATGGGCAGGAAGGCCGAGGCGCTCCAGTCCACGTCCGGATCCAGCCCCAGCCAGAGGCGCAGCGGTCCCGCGGCCCGCCCGGAGCGGGAGAGGTTCTCCGGCCCGCTGTCGTCGGACAGGATGGCACCCAGGCCCGGCAGGCCCGTGGCGGCGAGGATGGCCGACCGGTCGCCGCTCCGGATCTCCGAATAGCGGCCTTCGGGATTGGCCAGCCGCCAGCGAACCGCCTCTTCGCTCCAGATCCGCTCGAAGCTGGGCGGCCGATCGGCCTCGCGCCGCCTCGGCAGGCCGAAGCCGAGACGGGCATCGAGCGGCCGCACCATCCTGAACCGGGTGAGCAGCGGTCCGGTGCTCCACTTGTTGCCGGTGGCGAGGCAGAAGGCGTAGCCGAGCCGGGCCGCCTCCTCGAACATGGCCGAGCTGATCCGGCTCTGCAGCCGGCGGCCGCGATGCAGCGGGTGGACCGAGCCGTTGACCGTATACATGCCGCGCCGCTCTTCCCCTTCCAGCCGGCAGGGAAAGACATGGGCCGCCATATGGCCGACCAGCTCGCCGCCGGCGAAGGCGTTGCAGCCGATCGCCTGCCCGTCGGGATTCCGGCCGTAATGCCATTCGAAGTAGCGCGGCGTCAGGTGGCGGGCCTTCGGGAAGACCTGCCGCATCAGCCTCGCGACTTGCTCATAGCCGCGGGCGCTGTGCTCGAGCGGCTCGAACCTGTATTCTTCAGCCATCGGCAAGTCGCTCCGAGCGCAGATGTTCGCCGATCCGGTCCGCGAAGGCACCGTAGGGGACGAAGGAAAACCCCATCGACCTCACCATCTCCAGCCGCGGCAGCACCGCCCGCCGGTTCGCCCGCATCAGCAGGTCGAACGCGCCCCAGCGGCGGAAGCCGGCATGGGTGAAGCTCTGCTCGGCGTCGATGTCGTAGGGATGATGGTAGCTGGCGACCGCCTCTCCCCGCCGCCGGCGGACCGCCAGCGCCCGGCGCAGGATCGGCCGGGGCAGCACCCTGAAATACAGGCCCCCGATCGGCACCGGCAGGAGCCTGAACGGCAGCAAAGTCACGGGCAGCTCGACCACGCCCTCGATCAGCCGCGGCGCGTCGCCGAACCCCGGATCGCCGTAAAGCGGGCTGCGCGCGGGCAGCACCGAGCTCGAATAGGCGAAGCCGAGCTCCGCCAGTATCCCGTAGGCCCAGGCCGTCCCGGCGATCATCGAGAAGCAGGGTGCTCGATATCCCCTGATCCCGCTCGCTCCCGCCCCCTGCAGGGCGTCCAGGTTGCGCCGCAAATCGTCGCGGAACCGGGCCTGGCCGAGGCGGTCGAGCGGGACGTGCGAATCGGAATGGCAGCCGATTTCGTGGCCCTCGGCGGCGACCTGGGCCACCAGCTCCGGGTGCCGGCGGGCGACTTCGCCGACGAAGAAGAAAGTGCCCTTGGCCTCGTGCAGGCGAAGGAAATCGAGATAGGCGCCGATCAGCGCCGGCACGCGCGGCGGCAGGCGATCGCCCTCGCGCAGATCGAGGCGCGGATCCTCGACGTCGACGCTGAACAGGAAGGGCGCTTCTCCGGTCATCGCCCCGCCAATCGCCTGACCGCGTCGGCGAATCCGCCGGCGGCGAGCAGGATGAGGTGGGGAAGGACCGGGGTGCGGTAGCGCCAGTCGAAATCCACCTGCACCAGCGCGTGGAAGACCGCATAGGAGAGCAGCGCCCCGAAGGCGGCGAGAAAGACCTTGCGTTCGGGCGCGGCGAACACCGTGCGTCCGCGCCACAGGGCGACCGCGAGCCATCCGGCCAGAGCGTAGCAGGGCAGGAAGAAGACCAGCTCGACGAGCCAGTGGCCGGCGCTGAACGTCGCCGCTCCGATCGCGAAGAAATGGAGGAAACGGTCGCCGGAGATGAGGACATAGTCGGTCAGAGCGGCGGGCGGGGCATGGTAGGTCTCCGGCCGGGCGCTCACCACCTCGCCCGCCGCATATTCGGCCGCGACGTTCCGGAAAGCCGTCGACAGCACCTCGAAGGGCCACCGCCCCGGATCCTGGGCGAACCAGGCGAAGACGAGGACGATGGCGGCGATGGCGGTCCCGAGCACGGCGAGGACGGGCCCGAGCCTCAGCCGCGGCCTTCCGGTCTTCGCCAGGTAAATGGCCCAGGCGAGGTCCGGAAGCAGGACCATTCCGGTGGGCCGGTAGAACACTCCCGCCGCCGCCGGCGCCAGCACCGTCAGCCACCCTTTCGCATCGCCGAGGATCCGAGCCGCCGCCAGGGTGAAAATGCCGAAGGCGATGAGGACGAAGGTCGCGTCGGACAGCACCAGCGGCACCCACATGAGCAGGTCGAAGCAGGCGAGAAAGAGGAGCAGCGCCCCCCATCCGGCCGCTCCGCTCCCGGTCGCCCGCGCCGCCAGCCGGACGATCAGGATCCCGAGAGCGACGTGCGCGGCGAAATTCATCGCGACGAGCGCCGTGGCCCAGCCGCCGCCGAAGGCCAGCCTCAGCAGGGCCAGCAAGGTCCCGAACAGCGCGTAGAGGATCGCCGGGAAGCCGCCCGTCGCCTCCGCGATCACGGTCGGATAGTCGAACCCGCTCTCGATCAGCCGAGCCGACCAATAAGCGTAGGAGCGGCTGTCCGGAGCCATCATGACCCCCGCCGCCAAAGCGTAGACGCCGTGGCAGGCGCCGATCAGCCAGGCCGCGGCCCAGAGCGGCGGCGCCTTCACGCCGGCGACGCGATCCATCATCGATACCGGCGCCGGCATTTCAGCAGGGCGAGCTCCGGCGGGAGAGAGGCTCCCGGGGGCTTCTTCGAGCGTCATAGATTCCGGCGGCGGCGAGGAGGCCGAGGCCGAGCAGAAGGCAGGCGGTCGCCGCTTCCGCCGCTCCGAGCGCGCTCGCGCCGCGATAGGCTTCGATCCACCGCCAGCCCGCCAGGCCCGCCGCGGCGCCGATCATCGTCATCGCCGCCGCCAGCTTGATCGAACCGAGATTCCAGGGCCCCGCGAAATATCTGGCCCGCAGCCGGCGGACGAACCGGCTCGCCGTCATGAGCGCGAAGCGGTGGGCGACCCGGCGCAGCTTGAGGCTGCTTCCCGATCCGGGATAACAGGCCGGCAGTGGGACGTCGGCGACGACGGCGTCGACCAGGTTCAGCCTGAACAGCATGTCGGTCTCGAAGAAGAAGCAGTCGGCCAGACCCTCGATCCCCATCCGCTCCAGCGCCCGGGCATGAACGGCGGTATAGCCGTTGGCGGGATCGCCGATCCGCCAATAGCCGGTCGCGGCCTTGTGGAGCACGGAAAGCACCATGTTCCCGGCCCGCCTTGAGGGCGGCATCGCGCTCAGCGCCCGCGGAGCGCTGCCGGACGGCATCAGCCGCTCGGGAGCGAAGCGGTTGCCCTTGGCATAATCGGCGATTCCGGCGACGACCGGAGCGGTCAGGCGCCCGATATGGCTCGGGTCCATCTGCCCGTCGGCGTCGAGCTTGACGACGATCTCGGCGCCGTCGGCGAGGGCGCGGGCGTAGCCGCGCTTCATCGCTCCGCCGACGCCCAGGTTGCGCTTGTTGCGAAGAACGACGAGGCGCGGATCGTCATTGTCCCTGAGCGCCCGCTCGCCGGTCGAATCGGGGCAGCCGTCGTCGACGACGTAGATATGCCGAACCTCCGGCCCGATCCCGCGCAGCACCGTCCCGATCGTCGCGGCCGCCCGGAACGAGGGGATGACGACTGCAATCCGGATTGGGGCAGTAGAGGCATTAACGGCGGAATCGACCCGATCCGCGCGACGCAACTCGTCAAGCAACTTCATTTCCCCCAGTCACCGCACGCCCACCGCGGCGAAGTTATTAACCTACATCAACTCTGCGATTCGGTTGGTAGCAGAAAAGGACTGACGTGCCACCGCAATTGATCCTTCGGCGGAACGGATGCGACGAGACGAGGCTTGCACGCAGGGGAGGGGATAAGGCTAAGGAGCGCCATGTTCACCGACAGCCATTGCCACCTCAACTATAAGGGCCTGGTCGAGGAGCAGCAGGCGGTGCTCGAGCGCGCGCGGGCGGCTGGCGTCGGCACGATGCTCAACATCTCGACCCGTCAATCGGAGTGGGACGAGGTGATCGGCCTCGCCGAGCGCGAGCCGGACGTCTGGGCCTCGGTCGGGATCCACCCGCACGAGGCCGACGCCCATCCGGACGTGCAGACCGCGAACCTGGTCGAGCGCGCGGGCCATGCCAGGGTGGTCGGGATCGGCGAGAGCGGCCTCGATTTCTATTACGACCATTCCGACCGGGACCGGCAGCGCGCCAGCTTCCGGGCCCATATCGCCGCCGCCCGCGAGACCGGGCTGCCGATCATCGTCCACACCCGCGAGGCGGAAGAGGATACTTACACCATCCTGGCCGACGAGATGGGGAAGGGGGCTTACGGGGGGGTGATCCACTGCTTCACCGCAAGCCAGGATTTCGCCGACAAGGCGCTCGGTCTCGGCCTTTACGTCTCCATTTCCGGGATCGTGACCTTTAAAAATGCCAGAGAGTTGCAATCTTCGGCGAAGATGATCCCTTCCGACCGCCTTCTCATCGAGACCGACGCCCCCTTCCTCGCGCCCGTGCCGCACCGCGGCCGGCCCTGCGAGCCCGCCTTCGTCGCCGACACCGCCCGCTTCCTGGCCGGCCTCCGCGGCGAGAGCGTCGAAACGCTCGCGGAGCGCACCAGCGCCAATTTCCGCGCCCTGTTCAGCAAGGTGAAGGCATGAGTTGGCGCGGAAACTCCCCTCCCTGTAAGGGAGGGGCAGGGGGTGGGTCCGCCGAAGGCGGCCGAAACACCGACTCGGCAAACAGTCTCGCTACGCTCGCCTGCCCACCCCTCGCCCCTCCCTTCCGCGGAGGGAAGTGATGGAGGTCACCATCCTCGGCTCCGGCACCTCGAGCGGAGTGCCCCGAGTCGGCAACGACTGGGGCCAGTGCGATCCCTCGAATCCCAGGAATCGCCGCCGGCGGGTGTCGATCCTGGTCAGCCACCACAATGCCCGGATCCTCGTCGATACCGGCCCCGATCTTCGCGAGCAGCTGCTCGACGCCAACGTCACCAACATCGACGGAGTGATCTGGACCCACGACCATGCCGACCATTGTCACGGCATCGACGATCTCCGCCAGCTCTACCACGCCCGCGGCCGGCCCGTGGCGGGCTATGCCCGGCTCGAGACCCTGGAGAGCCTCAAGGAGCGTTTCGCCTACGCCTTCGACGGCAAGAGCGGCTATCCGGCCGTCGCCACCGGCGAGCTGCTTCCGGACCATATGAATTTGAACGGCATTTCGGTGCAGGTGGTCGACCAGCCGCACGGCGACATCACCACCGCCGGCCTGCGTTTCGACGCGGGTGGTCATTCGATAGTTTATTCAACGGATTTCAACGAGTTGACGCCGGAGATGGAGATCCGGTTCCAGGGCGTCGATCTCTGGATCGTCGACAGTTTGAGACGGCGTCCGCACCCGACCCACCCGCATCTCGATCTCGCGCTCGAATGGATCGCCCGGCTGCAGCCGAAGCGCGCTTTGCTCACCCATCTCGACAACAGCATGGATTACGACACGTTGCTGGAGGAGCTGCCCCCGGGGGTAGAGCCGGCCTATGACGGAATGGAGATCCGCCTGTGAACGACGGCGACCAGGCGGTCACCTTCCTCTATTTGATCGGAGTCCTCGTCCTCGTCGTCAGCGCCCTGATGGTGCGCCGTATACCGCTGGGGCAGGGGCTCAAGATGTTCGCCGGCTGGGTGCTCATCTTCCTCGCCGCCTTCGTCGCGTTCACGCTCAAGGACGATTTCATGGCGCTCGGCAAGCGTGTCATGTCCGAGGGCCGGGGCGAAGGCCGGATGGTCTCGGCCGGCAAGGAGCTGCGCATCCGCAAGTCGCTGGACGGCCATTTCTGGGTCAATGGCGAGCTGAACGGCCGCAAGATTCGCTTTCTGGTCGATAGCGGCGCCACCGTGACCAGCATCTCGGCCCAGACGGCGGCGCTCGCCGATATCGAGCCGGGCGGCTTTCCCACCTACGTGGAGACGGCGAACGGCACGGTCCAGGTCAGGCGCGCCCGCGCCGCGAGCCTCAAGGTTGGAACGATCGAGCGCCGCGACCTTACCGTCCACGTCTCCGAGAATTTCGGGCCGACGAGCGTGCTCGGGATGAACTTCCTGTCGTCGCTGTCCGCCTGGGGCGTGGAAGGCCAGTGGCTGGTGCTAAGGCCATGAGGGGAACCGGCGCGGGCGACAGTCGCGTTGGATTTTACATAATGTATATTATCGCACTTACATAGATGTCGGCTTCGCCCGCTTCCCTCGCAGACTTGGTCGAGATCATGCGCCGGCTGCGCGATCCGGCCGATGGCTGCGAATGGGACCGCGCGCAGTCTTTCGAGACGATCGCGCCTTATACGATCGAGGAGGCCTATGAGGTGGCGGACGCGATCGCTCGCCGCGATCTCGACTCGCTGAAGGACGAGCTCGGCGATCTCCAGCTCCAGGTCGTCTATCACGCCCGCATGGCCGAGGAGATCGGCGCCTTCGGCCTCGATGACGTCATCGCGTCGGTCTGCGCCAAGATGATCCGCCGTCACCCGCATATCTTCGGCGAGGAGCCCGTCAGCCCCGGCTGGGAAGCTCTCAAGGCGGCCGAGCGGCACGATTCCGACGACAAGAGCGCTCTCGCCGGAGTCGCGCTCGCTCTGCCGGCCCTGAAGCGCGCCGAGAAGCTTCAGCGCCGCGCTGCGCGAATCGGCTTCGACTGGCCGGACGCCGCCGGCCCGCGCGCCAAGATCGACGAGGAGCTGGACGAAATCGACGCCGCCGAGACGCTCGAGGAGCGCTCGGCCGAGCTGGGCGATCTGCTGTTCAGCGTGGTCAATTACGCCCGCCATCTCGACGTCGACCCGGAAACGGCCCTTCGCGAAGCCTCGGCTCGCTTCGAGCAGCGCTTCCGGAAAGTCGAAGAAATCGCCGACAAGCCTCTGAAAGAAATGGATATAGAGGCGCTCGAAGCGCTTTGGCAGCGGGCTAAGTCCTTGCTTTGAGCTAGGCTCGCTGCCGGCTCTGCAGCCGCGCCCAGTCGGCGTCGGACAGGCGAACTTCGAACACCGTCTCGACGCCGTCCGTGCGCTGGCTCTCGATCCTGCCATTGGCGTGAAGCCAGGCGATGGTCTCGCCGTCCGAAGCTCCGAGCGTGACCGTGCGAAGCTTGGCGCCCTTGCTGAGCTTGGCCGCGGCGCATTCGAGCAGGTCGTCCAGGCCCTCGCCGGTCAGCGCGGAAATGCGGATGACCTCGTCGCGCCGGGCAGCCTCCGCCTTCACCCGCTCACCCTCCTCCCCGCCGAGCAGGTCGATCTTGTTCCAGGCTTCGACGAGCGGAGCGCCCCCTTCCCCGCCGGCGCCGATCTCCTTGAGCACCTGCTCGACGTCCTCCCGCTGCGCGTCGCTGTCGGGGTGGGAGATGTCGCGGACGTGGACGATGAGATCGGCCGAGATCACTTCCTCCAGCGTCGCCCGGAAGGCGGCGACCAGCTGGGTCGGAAGCTCCGAGATGAAGCCGACGGTGTCCGACAGGATCGCCTTGTCGAAGCCGGGCAGCTGGATCTCGCGCATCGTCGGGTCGAGCGTGGCGAACAGCAGGTTCTCGGCCATCACGTCGGCCTTGGTCAGGCGGTTGAACAGGGTCGACTTGCCGGCATTGGTATAGCCCACGAGCGCGATCACCGGCCAGGGCGCGCGCTGGCGGCGGGCGCGATGGAGGGCGCGGGTGCGGGTGACCTGCTCGAGCTCCTTCCTGAGCTTGGCCATCCGGTCGCGGATCAGCCGCCGGTCGGCCTCGATCTGGGTTTCGCCGGGGCCGCCGAGGAAGCCGAAGCCGCCGCGCTGCCGCTCGAGGTGGGTCCAGCTCCTGACCAGCCGCCCCGCCTGATAATCGAGATGGGCGAGCTCGACCTGGAGCCGGCCCTCCGCCGTCGCGGCGCGCTCGCCGAAAATCTCGAGGATCAGCCCGGTGCGGTCGATCACCTTGGCCTTGGTGGCGGTCTCCAGATTCTTCTGCTGGATGGGCGTGATCGGAGCATCGACGATGACGAGCTCGGCCTCGTCCCGGGCCACCGCCTCGGCGATCGACTCGACCTGCCCCGACCCGAACAGGGTGGCGGGCCGCGGCGAGCGGATCCGGAAATGCAGCCTGTCGGCGACCTCGACTCCGATCGCCTCGGCCAGGCCGGCCGCCTCCTCGAGGCGAGCGTCGACGTCGCGCCGTCCCTTCCCCGCCTTCATGTCCGGAAGGGCGACGATGGCCCTGGCGCCGCGGGTGAACTCGCCGTCGTTCGGCTGCGAAGAAACGCTCAGGCGCCCGGCTCCTCGTCATCCTGGTCCATGAAGCTCACCGGCCGCTCCGGCTGCACCGTGGAGATGGCGTGCTTGTAGACGAGCTGCGACAGACCGTCGCGCTGGAGCAGCATGCAGAACAGGTCGAAGGCGGCGATCTCGCCCTGAAGCATGACTCCGTTGACCAGGAACATGGTCACCGGCTCGCCCGAGCGCCGGACGGCGCCGAGAAACGCCTCCTGGAGCAGGGCCGGCTTTCTGGCGCCGCCGGTCTCCTCGAAAGCGCGCTCAATCTCGCCCAGGTCGAGGGGATGCGCCGGCATGATGGTGGAGATGGCGTGCTTGTAGATGAGCTGCGCCTGACCGTCGCGGCGCAGCAGCACCGAGAAATTGTCGAACCAGGTGATGATTCCCTGGAGCTTGACGCCCTTGACCAGGAACATGGTGACCGGCGTTTTCGAGCGGCGAAGGCCGTTCAAGAACAAATCCTGGAGGTTGTTGACCTTGTCGGCCATTTTCCACTCTCCTTATTGGCGGATCGTTGCCCGCGGAGGCGCCCGCGAAGGGCGTCTTTCATAATGTGGAGCGCAGCCTTGGGGAAACAATAGCATCCGCTGCCCTCCCGCGCCAGCGCCGGCCTCGCGAAGCGAGTGTCCCTTCCCCGAGCCTCTCGCCCTTCAGGTTTCAACGCAACGACGCAATGACGCGATGAGACCGTGCGGCTCATTGGCCGCACATTCCATTCAACTGCTCGGCATCGTTGCGTCGTTGCGTTCAGATCGATCGGCCTGCGGCCGGCGAGAAAAGCTCGCGAAGCTTATTCCTCCGGCTCGCCCTTGGTGTCGCCGATGCCGAGCGCCTTCAGCTTCCTGTGAAGCGCCGAGCGCTCCATTCCGATGAAGGTGGCGGTGCGCGAGATGTTGCCCGAGAAGCGGCGGATCTGGACCTTCAGATATTCCCGCTCGAACGTCTCGCGCGCTTCCCTGAGCGGGGTGCCCATGATCGCCTTCACAGCCTCGCCCGAGCTCAGGCTTGCCTGCTCGTTGAGGATTTCGGGCGGCAGCATGTCGAGCTCGATGCAACCGACCCGGGCGCCGGGCGCGAGGATGATGGTGCGCTCGATGACGTTCCTCAGCTGGCGGACGTTGCCGGGCCAGTCATAGGCCTGAAGCGCGGCCACCGCGTCGGTCGAGAAATCGGGCGTCGGCAGCCTCTGCTCGGCCGCGTAGCGCGCCGCGAAATGGGCGATCAGCGCCGGAATGTCCTCGCGCCGCTCGGCCAGAGCCGGCAGATGCACCGGGACGACGTTCAGCCGGTAGAAGAGGTCCTCGCGGAAGCGGCCGGCGGCGATCTCGTCGGCGAGGTGCCGCGAGGTCGACGAGACGACCCGCATGTCGACCTTGACCATGCGCAGGCCGCCGACCCGGGTGAAGCTCTGGTCGGTCAGCACCCGCAAAATCTTGGCCTGGGCCGGGATCGGCATGTCGGCGATCTCGTCCAGGAAGAGGGTGCCGCCATGGGCCTGCTCGAGGAGGCCCGGCCGGGCGAGCTCGCCCCCCTCCTCCACCCCGAACAACTCCTCCTCGACCCGCTCCGGCGTCATTCGCGCGGCGCTGACCACGATGAACGGGGCCCGCGCCCGGTTGCTCCAGTCGTGGAGCAGGCGCGCCGCCACCTCCTTGCCGACTCCGGCGGGGCCGGAGATCAGGACCCGGCTGCCGGTCGCCGCCACCCGCTTCAGAGTGGCTCGGACGGCGTTGATCGAGACGCTGGAGCCGGTCAGCTCCGTCTCCTGGCCGATCTGGGCCCTGAGGCTGGCATTCTCGCGCCGAAGCCGGTCGGTCTCGGTGGCCCGGGCGACGAGATGAACGAGATGCCCCGCCTCGAACGGCTTCTCGATGAAATCGGCCGCGCCCTGTCGGATCGCGGCGACCGCCGTGTCGAGATTGCCGTGGCCCGAGATCATCAGCACCGGAAGCGAGGGATCGCGGCGCTTCACTTCCTCGAGCAGCTGAAGCCCGTCCAGCTTCGAGCCCTGAAGCCAGACGTCGAGCAGGAGCAGCGAAGGACGGCGGTCGGCCAGCGCCTGCAGCGCCTCGCCGCTGTTGGCGGCCGTTCGGCACGAATAGCCTTCGTCCTCCAGCACGCCCGAGACGAGGTCCCGTATGTCCTGTTCGTCGTCGACGATGAGTATGTCGAGGGCCATGGTCTATCCGTCTGCCGATATGTCTTGAGTGTCCGCCGAGTCGGAAATCTGCGCCGCCGCCGCCCCGTCGAGACGGGCGAGAGCCTCGGCGTCGAAGACGAGCCTGACGAGGGTGCCGCCCCCGGGCGCGTCGTCGAACTCGATATTGCCGAAATGCTCCTCGACGATCTTCTTGACGATGGCGAGGCCGAGCCCCGTCCCCTTCGCCCTCGTCGTCATATAGGGTTCGGTCAGGCGCCCGCGCTCCTTGGGCAGGCCGATGCCACTGTCGGCGACGTCGATGCAGATCCGGGTGTCAGTGGAGCGCAGGGTGACGGCGACCCGGTCCTTGCCCCTCTTGCCCCCGTCTTCCCGCCTCTGCTGGATCGCCTCGACCGCATTCTTGATGACGTTGGTCAGCGCCTGGCCGAGCTGTCGGCGGTCGCAGACCAGCAGGGGCGAGGGCTCCGGAGCCTCGAGCGTGAAGGCGATGTCGGGATGGGCGACCTGGTGCAGGAACAGGGATTCGCGGACGATCTCCGCGATCTTCTCCTCGTGGAAGACCGGCTTGGGCATCCGCGCGAAGGAGGAGAATTCGTCGACCATCCGGCGCAGGTCGCCGACCTGGCGAACGATTGTCCCGGTCAGTTTCTCGAACGTGCCGGCGTCGGACATGATCTCCTTGCCGTAGCGCCGCTGCAGCCGCTCGGCGGCGAGCTGGATCGGGGTCAGGGGGTTCTTGATCTCGTGCGCGATCCGCCGGGCCACGTCCGACCAGGCGGCCCGGCGCTGGTCGAGCAATTGCTCGGTGATGTCGTCGAAGGTGAGGACGTGCCCGCCCTCGACCCGGACCCTCTTCACCGCCAGGGTCCGCGGCTCCCCGCCGGACGCGAACTGGATGATGTCCTCGCGCGCGTCGCTATCGAGATGGGCGTCGAGCTCGGGCGCGAGCTCGGCGAGCTTGTGGCCGACCGCCTGGCCCTTCTCGGTCTTGAGCAGCGCCTCGGCCGAGCTGTTGATCAGACGGACGTTGCGCTCCTGGTCGACGGAAATGATCCCCGCCGTGACTCCCGACAGCACCGCCTCGATGAAGGCGCGCCGGCTCTCGAGCTGAGCGTTGGCCGAGACGAGATCGCCGGTCTGCTCCTCAAGCCGCTTTGTCATCCGGTTGAAGGCGCGGCCCAATATCCCGATCTCGTCCTGGACCCGCATTCCGGTGATCCGGCCCGACAGCTCGCCGGCGGTAACCCGGGTGGTGAGATCGCCGGCGGTGATCCGCCGGGCCGCGTCGACAAGCTCGCCGACCGGCCGGACCAGCCGGTCGGCGAGCTTGAGCGCGATCCAGATCGCGAGTCCGACGATCAGCAGTGAAACCAGCAGAAGGACGGCGTTGAAGCGGAATTGCAAGGTGCGCGCCCGCGCCAGCGTCCTTTGGGAATCGCTTGCGGCGCTCTGCGCATCCTCGGCCAGCTTCAGGAGCCGAGCGTCGACCGCCCGGGCGCCGTAGACATAGACTTGCGCCCGCGGATCGAGCCGGACGACCGCCTCGACCCGGTCGCCGCCTTCCTCCTTGGCGAGCGCCTCCCCCGCCTTCAGCTTCTGCAGGGTGGCCGCCGTGAAACGGTCCTCGAGCGGCCGGTCGTAGAGGTTGACCCCGCCCTGCATCTGGATCTCGCCTGAGTCGGTGATGGTGAGGAGGGCCGTCTCCAGAAGCTTCCGCCGCGTCGTCTGATCCAGCATGAAGTCGCCGAATTGCGGGTCGTCTATTCCCCGGTCGTTGACCCAGCCGACGACGTCGCTGCCCATCGTCTGCACCTCGAGCTGGACCTCGGCGCGCTGATCCTTGCGATACTGGCTCGCCACCTCCTGGGCGTTCTTGATGACCGTCTGAGCCCGGTCCGAAAGCCAGAAATCGAGGCCGCTCTGGAAGAGCAGCGACGCGAAGATGACGACGAGCAGGGTCGGAACGCTGGCGATGACGGAGAACAGGGCCACCAGCCGGACGTGCAGCCGGCCCCTGCCCCCGATTGGCGATTCCGCCGCCCGCCGCATCGCCATGCGCCGGGCCACCAGGACCATGAGCGCCATGGCTGGAACGAGATTGGCCACCAGCAAGGCCGCCACCATCGGCGGCGTCAGCAAGGTCTCGGGCGACCCCTCCTCGGTGATGATGAAGTAGCTGACCGTCGCCACCGCGAGGAGCGCCGCGAGGGTGAGACCCTCGATCAGCGGCATGTAGCGCCCGCGCCGCAAAACCACCGCGAGCCTTCGGCGCCACCGTGGCTTGGCTTCGACGAGGATCGGCAGTTCGGCGTTCACGGGAATTGGCTACCACAACATTGTGGCAAAAAGAACACAGTATGTAGTGTCAGCGGCTCGTCTGGCCGCACCGGGACGGGACAACGGGATCAGGCGGCGGCGCGGCTCAGCCAAGGCCCGTAGAATTGGTAGAGCATCGCCTGAGCCCTCTTCGCGTCGGCTTCCTTGTTGAAAGCATTGCGGAATTCGGCCGAGCCGTGGAGTCCGCGAGTATACCAGCCGACATGCTTGCGGGCGACATTGACCCCCACCTCGGTGCCGTAATGGCTCAGCATCGCCCGATATTGCTCGATTAGGACCGCGAATTGCTCGTCCAGGCCCGGGTCCGGCAGGCGCTCGCCGGTGCGAAGCCAGTGCATCGCCTGGGCGAGCAGCCAGGGCCGGCCGTAGGCGCCGCGGCCGATCATCACTCCGTCGGCGCCGGATTGGCCGAGCGCCGCCTCGGCGTCGTCGATCGAGCAGATGTCGCCGTTGACGATGACCGGCACCCCGACCGCGTCCTTGACTCGGCGGACGAAGGCCCAGTCGGCCGAGCCCTTGTACATCTGGTTGCGGGTGCGGCCGTGGACGG
>Ga0196965_1000498_pt1 | contig 22767 bp, 21 predicted proteins | sample S1_20metaG_FD_148668 | JGI IMG/M metagenome (GOLD analysis project Ga0196965, IMG submission 148668) | Soil microbial communities from Anza Borrego desert, Southern California, United States - S1_20 | ecosystem: Environmental > Terrestrial > Soil > Desert | place: USA: California | collected... | reverse complement strand
TTATTCATCAGGTATTCTATTCCGGATGCTGAGTGCACCTCGTTAAGAATGATCTTTTTTTGTATAATTGCTTTCATTCATAAATGTGTTTATTTTTAACGGTACTCATTGAACCATCTGACATTTTCATCTCTTTTTGACCCCTTTGAGCTTCTGACCTTTTTGATTGCTTTTTTACTGCTTTACTACATGATGGATCACTTGTAATTTAAAAACTTAATTTAAGCTCAAATCGTACCTTTTCAAGACAAATGAAATTACGTATAAAGAAGAAACATAATTATTTTTGGAAGAAATAATGTGGATGAAGGCAAGAATTTATAAATGATATTTACACTTCATACGGAATGTGCAGATGCTGTAAATAAAATAACTGTTTAAACTACCTAGAATGAAGAGTAATCCGGAACAAGCGAGACTAAAACAATCTATAGATAATAAAGGATGGAAAACATGGGGCCCTTATTTGTCAGAAAGACAATGGGGAACGGTGAGGGAGGATTATAGTCCTTATGGAACTGCATGGGATTCCTTCACCCATGACATGGCCAGAAGCCGGGCCTACCGATGGGGTGAGGACGGAATCGGAGGAATATCTGACTCCCGTCAAACACTTTGCTTTGCAATGGGCATGTGGAATGGCAAAGACAGAATAATAAAAGAAAGGTTATTTGGAGTTTCGGGAGTTGAAGGAAACCATGGCGAGGATGTGAAAGAAGCGTATTACTATCTCGATTCCACACCGACACATTCTTATATGAAGATGCTTTATAAGTATCCTCAGAATGAATATCCTTATACTGAACTCGTTAGCGAAAATAGAAAACGGACAAAATTGAACCCGGAATATGAAATCTGGGATACAGGATTGTTCGACCAAAATGAATATTTCGACATTTACATTGAATATGCTAAAGTTGAAGAAAATGATATCCTTATAAAGGTAACCGCATGTAACCGCTCCTCAGAGGTAAGACAACTTAATTTATTACCTACAATCTGGTTTAGGAACACATGGTCATGGGGATATCCTGACTTCAAACATGTTCCTTCCATTATAGGAAAAGATCCCAAAAGATTAAATATTTTTCACAAAAGCCTCGGGAATTTTTATTTGTATTATGGTGGGAATCCTGAGTTATTGTTCTGTGAAAATGTCACTAACAATGAAAGGATCTTTAATAAGAAAAACACGACGCCTTATCCTAAGGATAGTATCAATAACTATATTATCACAGGAGATAGAGACTTTGTAAATCCTCAAATGGAGGGTACAAAGACTTCTTTAAATTATCTTGTAAATGTAGAGGCAGGAGGTAGTGAAACCATCACCTTACGATTGACCAACAAGGACCTGAATGAAGGCTTAAATGAATTTCATGAACTCTTTAATTTAAGACAAACGGAAGCAGACCTGTTTTATGAAAGTCTTCTTCATGAAATTAAGGATGAGGAACTAAAAATGATCCAGCGGCAAGCTTATGCCGGAATGCTTTGGAGTAAACAATTTTATTATTACAATGTAGTAGAATGGCTTAACGGAAACCCAAGTGAGCCGCCTCCGCCGGAGTCCAGAAAATATGGAAGAAATCATGACTGGAAACACCTGGTGAATGGGAATATCCTTTCCATGCCTGACAAATGGGAGTTTCCCTGGTATGCAGCCTGGGATCTTGCTTTTCATTGTGTTCCTCTGGCCAGATTAGATCCGATGTTTGCTAAGAGGCAACTGATCCTGATGCTCCGGGAATACTATATGCATCCTAATGGACAAATCCCCGCCTACGAGTGGAACTTCAGTGATGTAAACCCTCCCGTTCATGCCTGGGGCGCCTGGAAAGTCTATCAGATAGAAAAGGAGGCAAATGACGGCGTGGGCGATACGGATTTTCTGGAAAAGGTCTATCACAAACTTTTAATGAATTTCACCTGGTGGGTCAATCAGAAAGATGCCGGCGGAAATAATTTGTTTGAAGGAGGGTTTCTGGGGTTGGATAATATTGGGGTATTTGACAGAGGACAAACTCTTCCCACAGGAGGATCCATGGAACAAGCGGATGGTACAGCATGGATGGCAATGTATTCCCTTAATATGCTAAGGATTTCGCTTGAGCTTTCAAAGAAAAAGCCTTATTACCAGGAATCAGCTTCTAAGTTTTTTAACCATTTCTTAGCAATTGCCGGAGCATTGGCAAATATCAGTGAGGATCATCTGGATCTGTGGGACAATGAGGATGAATTTTTCTACGACGTACTTCATGTGCCGGATCAGCATAGTATGAGGCTGAAAGTAAGATCCATGGTAGGGTTGATTCCAATGTTTGCCGTCGAGGTACTTACTCCTGATTTACTTTCTCAATTGCCTGATTTTACCAGAAGGCTTGACTATGTAATTAAAAATCGTCCTGAACTGGCAAGTTTAATCTCGAGGTGGTATGAACCAGGAAAAGGCGAGACCAGGCTTTTGTCTTTATTAAGAGGGCATAGGATGAAATGCCTGCTTAAAAAGATGTTGGACGAAGCGGAGTTTCTGTCAGAATATGGCATAAGAGCGCTTTCCAAATATCATTTGAATAACCCCTACGAGTATACTGTAGGTGATACTGTATTTACTGTTCAATATTGTCCGGCAGAATCAGATTCAAATTTGTTTGGAGGAAATTCTAACTGGCGAGGCCCCATTTGGTTTCCTGTAAACTATCTGATTATTGAATCTTTAAGGAAATTCCATGATTATTATGGAGAAGATTTCAAAGTGGAGCACCCTACCGGAAGTGGTAATATGCATACATTGAAGGAAATTTCAGAGGATCTTTCAGCTCGTTTAATGAAGATCTTCAGCAGGGATGAGCATGGAAGAAGAGCAGTTTTTGGGAAATTTGAAAAACTTCAAAATGACCCCCACTTTAAAGACAATATTTTGTTTTTTGAATATTTTAATGGAGATACAGGAGCTGGTCTGGGAGCAAGTCATCAAACAGGCTGGTCAGGCTTGATTTCCGATATTATAGCCCAATCTGATTATAAAAAATTCTGGATTAGGAACGAAGAAATGAGTAATACTCAAGGGTAAAGCCCTTGAGTATTCAAGATATTTTATCCTTCAAAATCTGCAATTCTAAAGAAGGGGCAATCTTTTCATAAAGAATATTGTACACGGCCTCGCAGATGGGCATATTTACCTTGTATTTCTTATTGATTTCATGAATGCTTTTTACAGCATAATAGCCTTCAGCGATCATATTCATTTCCACCTGCGCTGATTTTACGGAATAACCTCTGCCGATCATACTTCCGAAAGTCCTGTTCCTGCTGAATTGAGAATAAGAGGTTACCAGCAGGTCGCCTACATAGGCAGATGCATTCAGGTCTCTTTCGTGAGGATAAATTCGGTCAAGAAATCTTTTGATCTCTTGCAAAGCATTGGATACTAAAACAGCGAAGAAATTATCGCCATAATTTAATCCATGGGCAATGCCGCCTGCCATCGCAATTATATTTTTCATTACAGCTGCATACTCCACGCCATACAAGTCATTAGAGACCGAAGCTTTCACAAACCTGCAAGCTATAATGTTAGCAAATCGCTCGGCAGTCTTTATTTCAGAAGCGGCAATGGTAAGATAAGATTGTTTTTCCATCGCTACTTCCTCTGCATGGCAAGGACCGCCTATTACACAAATATTTGAGGGGGAAATGTTGAATTGTTCAATCAACAAATCTGTAACTAACAAGTTATCCTGAGGAATCATGCCTTTTATGGCAGATATAATTAACTTATTTTTTAATAATTCAAGAGGAATCTCTATAAGGACCTCTTTTATAAACGCTGCGGGTACGGCCAAAACAATGATAGAAGCCCTGGCTAACGCTTTGTTTAATGAATGGTAGGGTTTTACCTTACGAATATTAATTTGAACATCGCTCAGGTATTTCGGATTATGGTAATAGTTTAAAATGTGTTCCGCATCTTCTTTTCTCCTCAACCACCAATGAACCTTTAAGTTTTTTTCAGATAGGATCTTTACAATGGCAGTAGCCCAACTTCCACCACCTATAACTGCTATATCTAAAGATTTTTGTTTTTCTTCAACCAATTCCCTTTAAAATTAATGCCCCGTTACTTATTTTTTTCTTTCTTGCTAGTTACTAAATCTCCATCACTTAATTGTTTGGAAACTGCAAGAAAAGGACCCGAAACTATTTCTTCCCCTGATTTAAGACCTGAAATAATTTCGATATTGTCATAATCACTGATACCTGTCTTTACTTCCCTCATTTCCACTTTTTCGTCTTTTTTTACAAAAACAACTTCTTTCATTTCTTCATCTTTGGCTTTATCAGTTTGCTTATAGCTGACATTTTCAGCCCTTCCCTCTTCGTTATTGCCTTTATCTTCCTTTGCTTTATCCGTATTCCCGGAACGAGTAGTCACTGAAGAGAGTGGAACCATCAGTGTTTTATCTTTTCTTTCGGTAATAATATCCACACTGGCCGTCATTCCAGGCCTGAACGGAACTGCAATATTATGTTCCTTTTGTAAATAGTCAAATGACTCTTCCAGTATTCTGATCCTTACTTCAAACTCGGTGACAGCATCAGGACTGGTTGTTGGATTTGCAGTATTGGCAATCTCTGTGATTACTCCTTTGAATTTTCTATCCAACTGTGAATAAGAATCTACATCAATTATTGCAGTGTCTCCTATCGAAACGCGGATAATGTCGTTTTCATTTACATCCACCCTTACTTCCATTTTTTTCAGGTTGGCGATGCTCAAAAGTTCTGTTCCTGCCATCTGGGAAGTTCCTACTACCCTCTCTCCTTCTTCTACATTCAGCTTAGATATAATTCCGCCTTCCGGTGCAAAGATCTGAGTCAGACTCAAATTTTCTTGAGCTTCTTTCACCCTGGCTTCAGCACTAATCACAGAATAATCCGCAGCCTTTAAGTTCTGTTTTGCGGACTCCAGGTCCTGTTTTGCCACATTAAACTCTGATTCTGCTTTTTGAAAATCAGCGAGAGAGATCACTTTTTGCTTGTAAAGATTCTGGTTTCTTTTAAAAGCCAGTTCCACTTGTTCAAATTGTGCTTTGGCTCTTCCTAAATTGGCTTTGGCTTGTGCTGCCATTGCCTTCATGTTATTGTAGGATGCGATGGTTTGGTCTAAAACCGTTTGGATTCTGTCGGGTCTTATTCTTAATAATAACTGTCCTTTTTTTACGGAATCGCCGTCGTTAATAAGAATGTTGGTTATTTCGCCGGAAACTTCAGGCGCTATTTTTATTTCTACCTCAGGCTGAATCTTTCCAGAAGCGCTTACCTTTTCTGTTATTTCACCGAATTTGGCTTTTGCCAGCACCACTTCTTTTGCATTCTCTCCTCCTATCCATCCCAAAGATTTTCCTATTAAAAGAAAAGCAACAAGAAGTATCAGGATTACGGCCAGTATATATATAAGTTTGTTGGTTCTTTTTTTTGCCATGAATTAAAAGGAATATTATTTGCCAGAAGAAAAAGTTAAAGGTTTATTTTGATAGAAGTCTATGATTTTAAGCCTGAACACATAGTCATACTTAGCCCGGATAAAGTCTGATTCCGCCTTATTTAGATTATTTTTTGCCAACGTATAATCCAGCGAGTTGATAGCTCCTAGATTAAATCTCTGTTCATTTACCCTGAAGGCCTCTTTTAAGGCGACAACCTGGTTTCTTGCCGAATTTAACCTTTTGCCAGCCGCTTTTGCATTTGTATAAGCTTGCTCTACATTCAATCGAAGAGTGTTCTTAGTTTCTATTGAATTTAACTCAGCCCGCTTTCTTTCTATTATCGAATTTTGGATCTGTGTTCTGACTTGCCAATTATTAAAAATAGGAATAGACAGTTGCAGAGCAATGTTTTGTCCAAAATTTCCATTTATATCTTTCCTAAATTCATCAAACATGAAATTAGTGGAATCTGTAATAAAACGATAATGATTAGAGCCTAAACCTGCCGAAAGACCTATTCTGGGATATCGTCCTCCTTTAGCTGCCAATTCACCGTAATGTGCGCCTTTGATGTATAATTCCGCACTTTTGATGTTTGGTTGAGTAGTCAATGAGATTTTATACAATTCGGATGGAGTCATTCCTACTGGTATGGAATCTACACCTATGATTTCAGGAACTACGATGTCGAAATCTGTAGTAGCCGGTAATAACAATAACTGTTGAAGATTAAGTTTGGCAATATCTAAGGCATTTTCGGCATTAGTTACATTTAGTTCTTCAGAAGCTACTTGCGCCTTTACTTCCAATAGATTTGATTCCGGTAACGCTCCCGCTTTTACCAGTTTTTCAGTCCTTTCTATTTGTTCCTGAGAATTTTGAAGTTGTAATTGCGCTGCCTTTAAGAGTTCTTTATTAAATATTATATCCAAATAGGCTGAAGCTACATTAAGACTTAGGTTGTTTTCTGTTTGATTAATTTCAGCAAGTGATGCTTCGTAATAGGCTCTGCTACTTTTTATATTATTTTGTGTTTGAAATCCTCCAAACAAATTCCAACTGGCACCTAAACCGACATCTATTGTTTGAGCGTTTTGAGTGGCCACCAGGTCTGTATTGGCAACCCGACGACTTCCGAAGTTGTATGATGTAGAGGCAGAACCATTTATACTTGGTAAGAGTGCTGCTTTGGACTGGTCATAATTTACTTTATTGGATTCCCTGGTTAATAATGCTCTTTGAATCAAAAGACTGTTATCTTTTGCATAATTTATACACTCCTCAAGCGTCCACACTTTATCATTCTGCAAACTGTCTTGACAAATGCCATTGAAAGAAACTGAAACTGAAAATAGTAAAAAGGATAAAAAGTTCTTTAACATAAAGAATTAAATTTTTATTGGGATAAACAGATTTTCTTTTTTTATGATACCCTTGGCAAAATCGTTGTTTTGTAAATCGAATTAGCTTACTTTTTCAATATTACTAGATAATTTATTAGCTATGTAAAAAAATTTACAGACGGTAATTTAATTCCATGAACGTTATTTTTAACGGCAATCTTATTAATGACAACGATCAGTCAATCGGCATTGAAAATAGGGCTTTTCTATATGGAGATGGTTTGTTTGAAACCATGATTTGTGAAAATGATAACGTGTTATTTATAGAAGATCATTTGGAAAGGCTCCATAGAGGAATGGGCGTGATGAAGATCAATATTCCTGATTCACTAACAATTGCTTCCATAAAAACGCAAATAAAACTGCTTCTGGAGACTAATTACATTGAACAAAGCGCGAGGGTTAAATTAATCGTCTGGAGAAAGCCGGGAGGGTTATTTTGCCCAACCAGTAACGAACCCGATTTTTTAATCACCTGTAAAAAACATAGTCCCTTAATTTATTCAGAAAGAAAAGTAGACTTTAGTAACGATATAACACTTTCCAGAACCATCTACTCAGAATTTAAAAGGTGCAGCAGTCTACCTTATGTGCTCGCCGGTATTGAAATGAAGGAACGGAAACTGGATGATATAATCCTCCTGGACAATGAAGGAAATGTGGCGGAATGTCTGTATTCAAATATCTTTTGGCTAAAAGAAAAGACTTACTATACACCTTCTCTGGACACCGGATGTATAGCCGGAATTCGCAGAAAGTTTATGCTAAAGAAAATTAAAGAATCGGACATGGAAATAGAAATTGTTAAATCAAAACCAGCCGCGTTGCTTGAATCAGATCATGTCTTTGCCACTAATGTTGCCGGCATTTATCCAATCACTCAAATCAGGGGTAAAGTTTATAAGTCCTTTATACCTACCTTTTAGAAGACATTAAACAGCCACTGCAGCTTTTATCGCCGGATGGGGATTATAGTTTTCCAGGGAAAAATCTTCGTATTTAAATTCAAAAATATTTTTTACTTCAGGATTGATTTTCATAATAGGAAGCGGACGAAGGTCCCTGCCCAACTGCAAATTGGCTTGTTCAATATGATTAGAATACAAATGAGTATCACCAAAAGTATGGATGAATTCACCAAGTTTTAGATTACAAACCTGGGCAAACATCATAGTAAGCAATGCGTAAGAGGCTATGTTAAAAGGAACCCCTAAAAATACGTCGGCGCTCCTTTGATAAAGTTGGCAGGAAAGTTTACCCTCTGCTACATAGAACTGAAATAATGTGTGACACGGCGGAAGAGCCATTTGATTTACATCAGTTACATTCCATGCGCTTACAATAATTCTTCTGGAATCAGGATTAGTTTTTAATTGCCTTAAAACCTGCTCTATCTGGTCTATGGTTTTACCGTCTTTTCCCGGCCAGCTTCTCCATTGATGTCCGTATACTGGCCCCAGGTTTCCATCTTCATCCGCCCATTCATCCCAGATAGAAACGCCGTTGTCTTTAAGGTATTTAATATTGGTATCGCCCTTTAAAAACCATAACAATTCATGTATTATGGATTTCATATGGACCTTCTTGGTAGTTACAAGGGGAAAGCCTTCATTTAAATCAAACCTCATTTGATAACCAAAAATGCTAATGGTCCCAGTTCCTGTCCTGTCTTCTTTTTTTACTCCATTTTTCAAGATGAAGTTCATTAGTTCGTGGTATTGTCGCATATAGAGGTGTGATTAATTTGTATGAAATGATAAATACAAAAATATATAAGTAGAACTGGATTTTAAAGCATTCACAATTTGAATGACCTTAATCCCAAAACAATACTATATTGTAATCATCTAAATCACTGAAACATAAAACTTTCATATATTTCTTTATTTCTTACATGATGGACAGAATGATAAAAAAACATAATTTAAAAACGGAATAAGTAATTTAAAATAAGCTTCTTTTAGTGTTTTTTTTTATTGATTACTAGCTCGTTGCCACTGTCCCCAAAGTATTGCCTTAGTCTTTCCTGTCACAAATATTCTCTAATAATTTATCTCAAAATTGATTTAACGCCTGATTTCCTGATTTTTTGCTAAATTTTTTGAACCAAAAATTGTATTTTGCAATTACAATAATTAAACTTAAACTAAAGTTATTTATAACCTGCTAGTCTTAAAAAACTTTACTAAATCTTACAGTATAAATTGAGCTATGGAAAAAAACACCATTTTTATGAAATCATTTAAAACTTATCCAGTTGTCATTCTTTTAATTTTTGTTGCTTTTACATCTGCCGGGCAAAGCGCTCAAAATTCAAATAGTCTTCAAAATCAGTTTATTGAGTTAAAAGAAAAATCCAATACCTATCAGGAATACAAAGTAGTAAAAATTACCAGTTTGAATAACTTCTGGAAAAATGTTTATGACTCATTAAATGTTGTGAGACAGAAATTGGGCTCTTTTCAGAAAGAAATTGATAGGCAAAACAAGGAATTGATAAGCTTGAAGCAAGAAATTGTTAAAAGAGATAATAGTTTGGCAAGTGGGGAATATGAAAAGGCGCACATTACTGTTTTGGGAATTGATATGCTTAAATCAACTTATATTTATATAAGCTGGAGTATTATTGGAGTTTTAGTGTTGCTTATGACCATTGCTTATCTCAGGTATAAGAAAAGTAATAATATTGCTTATAGCAAGACCAAAGATTATGAGGCCTTAAGTCACGAACTGAATGATTTCAAACAAAAAGCCCGGGAAAAAGAGTTAAAAGTAGGAAGAGAATTACAAACAGAAAGAAATAAAGTAGAAGAGTTGAATCAAAAAATTGTTTCTCTGAAGAAACAAGTTCATCTATAATTTTTATATAAGCTGATATATAAAGTCAGTAACATTCAATTAATTAATTGTTGTTACTGACTTTTTTTTTCTTAAAGATGCAGATTTTAAACAATAGAGAATCATTTAAATATGACTTTTTAAAAGTTATTAAAACCCTGAAAAAGATACATGCCTTTTTTTAGGAAAGAATTTTAATAATTTTTAAGTGATATATTAAGTTAAATTTAATTGATTTGTGGCTGGGTATATTAAATTTTTAAAGACCTTAATTATTGCCTTATGGAGCAAGATTCAAATGAGACCAAGAACGTTACCTACGATAAAGCTAAAAACCATTTTTTGGGCAATTTTCCCGAGTCGTTGCCAATAGAACAGGCTTATGTTCACATTGGAATATTTTTAGGTTGGATCATCGATAATAATTTGTACAGCGAATATTTCGAAGAGGAATCTGAAATACAGATTTACCGCTTTAAAAACAGGCAGATTTCCTGCACTATTTTAAGTGAGATCTGGGATGGGTATTTGGGATATGATCTTTTTAATAAGGAAGGGAATTTATTTGCCTATTACTACTATGGAGGGGGAATATACAAGAAAGATTATGAAACCATTCTGGCAAAGGATCTTCCTACACTTTATCATGTAAAAGACAATTGGAAAAACTTTGATCTTATAAGTAAGAAGATTAATGAAAGATTCGAGGAGTGGAAAAAAATAGTTTTTTAGCTCTCTTTTTATTGTCGTCAGTTGCCTATATTAAATATTGCATCCCCGGCATTTACCACAGGCATATTATTTATTCCTAAAACATAGCCCTTGTTTGGGCTTTTAATCAAGAATTTTGTTTGACCATAAGGATCGGTAATCGTTCCTAATGTTTGGTTCTTGTTTATCTCCTGTCCATACTCAATACTCGAATTAAATATTCCGGAAACCTTAGCTCGGAGCCAATTACTTGAAGTAAGCACAACAGAAATCTGATGTTCTACATCTTTCCGGGTCATTCCCAGGTTATTCATTAACCTCAATACCCCGTTAGTTCCCTCGTTTATAGCTTTTTCATCCAGTCTTAATGACTCTCCTCCTTCGTATACTAAAATCGTTTTTTCCCTTTTGAAGGCCTCTTTTCTAAACGATTTATCAATAAGGTCGGAGTTCATAATATAAGGAGGACCGAACATGCTTGCCAGTTCAATATTATATGGATGGGAAAGTACACAGCGAATATGAGGGAAATTGGATATTCTCGATCCACCTGTATGAAAATCTATTCCACAATCGACGTTGGGAATAATCTCCTTCATTATAATATAAGCCAGTTGGTTTGCCAATGATCCGCTCCTGCTACCTGGAAAGCATCGATTCAGGTCCTTTCCGTCAGGAAGCGATCGGGCGGTATGAATAAAGCCGTAAATATTTACCAAAGGAATAGCTATTACGGTTCCCTTTTCAGGCATAAGTGCTTTTTTTTCAAGGAGTCTTCGGATTATTTCTATTCCATTAATTTCATCACCATGGATTCCGGCGGTAAGAAGTAAAGACGGACCTTCTTTTTTTCCCCTAAAAACATAAACAGGAAGATCAATTAAGGTATGTGTAGGAAGTCTGGAAATACTAATATCTATATTAACTTCCTGTCCTGGTAACACCGTAATCCCGTTTATACTGATATTTCGCAACTTCCTTTTATTTTTGGTTTATTTAATTTACTTTTTCAGACAGCAATTTAACTTTTGCGTAATATAAATTCTTAAATAAATACTTTCAAAGATTTTTTTTCATCTATTTTGCCCTTAGTAAAAGTAAGTTTAAGTTGTTAAAAAGATAAAAATTGGAATTATATTTAAATTTTGACATACCTTATCAGCCAACAGACACAACTTGTGGACCAACCTGTTTACATGCCGTTTATAATTACTACAAAGATTCTATTCCTTTGGTTAAATTAATAGAGGAAGTTCCTTCGCTTGAAGAAGGGGGAACATTAGCTGCCTTGCTTGGTACCCATGCATTGAAGAGAAATTATAAGGCTACGCTTTATACTTATAACTTGCACATTTTTGATCCTACATGGTTTATTAATGATAAGGTGGATATTGTAGAAAAGCTGGAACTACAAATAGAGCATAAAAAGGGTTTGAAATTTAGGGTCGCCTCCATGGCTTATATTGAATTTTTAAAAAGAGGGGGAAAGTTAAAGTTTGAAGACCTCTCTACTAATCTGATAAAGAAATTCCTAAAAAAGTCCATTCCCATCCTGGCGGGAGTAAGTTCGACTTATCTGTATAATCATATGAGGGAATATGGTGACCAAAGCATTTCAAATGATATCCTGGGTTATCCCGGAGGACATTTTGTTGTGCTTTGTGGATATGATCCTGTTAAACATGAAGTAATGGTTGCAGATCCTTTAAAGCCCAATCCTTATTCGGAAGGAAGAATATATATGGTGCACTACGAAAGATTAATTTGTGCCATATTATTAGGTATCGCTACGGATGATGCCAATTTACTAATTTTAGAACCTCAATCTAAGCAGCCATAATGCCAATCCTCATTGTAGTAAGTAATCCCAAAGATTGGAATATTAATATTCCTGGGGTACAGGTCGTTTCCACAAAAACATATTTAACCGAGTCGGAATTTGTAAAAGCCAAGAACACCAGGGTATTTAATCTTTCCAGGAGTTATAAGTATCAAAGCTATGGCTATTATGTATCCTTGCTTGCTGCTGCAAGAGGCCAAAAGGCAATCCCTAGTATCGGCACGATAGAAGACATGAAATCTTCGGCAGTAGTAAGGATTATTTCCGATGAGATGGAAGAGATGATTCAACATGCGTTGTCTTCTTTGCAGTCGGATAAGTTTACACTCAGTATTTACTTTGGTCGCAATATTTCCCGGAAATACGACAAGTTAAGTCTTCAGCTATTTAACCTTTTTCAGGCACCTCTTTTAAGGGCTCATTTTCTTAATTCAAATGGAAAATGGCAGCTTTCCGGAATAGGTCCGATTTCAGCAAGTGAAATTCCTGATGATCATGAAGAGTATGTTAAGGAATTTGCTATATCCTACTTCACAGAAAAGAGATTTAACTTTCCAAAGAGAGATATTTCAGGGTATGACGTGGCCATTCTTGTAAATCCAAAGGAAGAAAACCCTCCTTCCAGTAATAAAGCAATTCAAAAATTTATCAAGGCTGCCGAACAAATTGGATTAAATGCAGAAGTTATATCCAAAGACGATTACAGCAGACTTGCGGAATTTGACGCTTTATTTATAAGGGAAACAACAAGAGTTAATCACCATACATTTAGATTTGCCCAACGCGCTGCAGCAGAGGGGTTGTATGTCGTTGATGACCCTGAATCGATTATTAGGTGCTCTAATAAAGTGTACCTGGCAGAATTGCTGAATGCTCATCAGATATTGGCACCAAAAACTTTAATCATTCATAAGGACAATATTAACCTTGTGAAAGAGCAAATCGGTTTTCCATGTATTTTAAAACAGCCCGACAGTTCTTTTTCCTTGGGTGTTTCTAAGGCAGAAAATGAAGAAAAGTACTTACAAAAGGTTCAGGACTTATTAGATAAATCCGATTTGGTGGTCGTTCAGGAATTTTTACCTACCCAATTTGACTGGAGGATAGGAATCTTTGATAAAGAACCTCTTTTTGCCTGCAAATACTATATGGCAAAAGAACATTGGCAGATTTACAACTGGCAGAAAAAAGGAGGTGTCAATTATGGGAAGTTTGAATGCGTACCTATTGAACTTTTACCTAAAGGCTTGGTGAAAACAGCGCTTCAAATCACTAATTTAATTGGAGATGGCCTATATGGCGTTGATATAAAACAGGTTGAAAATAAATTTTATGTAATTGAAGTGAATGACAACCCAAATATTGATGTAGGAGTAGAAGATTTTTTAAGTAAGGACAAATTATACTTAAACATCATGAATACTTTTTTAAAGAAAATTCAACAGATTAAGGAATCTAAAAATAGAAGATGATGCCACTAGGACTTTTTGAAAGATTTGGGGTAGAACTAGAATACATGATCGTGGATAGCCAGAGTTTAAGTGTGAAGCCTGTAACGGACCAAGTCTTAAAAGCATTTGCCGGAGAAATAACGGACGAAATTGAGAATGGGGAGATCAGCTGGTCAAACGAGCTTGTAATGCACGTCATTGAATTAAAAACTACTGACCCCGCTCCTGCTTTGTCTAATCTTTCAGAATTATTTTCAGCAAATGTTCAGAAGATTAATGCGCTTTTGGAGCCTTTAGGAGGCAAACTTTTACCTTCTGCCATGCATCCTTTTATGAACCCTGACCAGGAAATGAAAATCTGGCCGCACGGAAGCAATGAGATTTACTCAAAATATGATCAGATTTTTAATTGTAAAGGGCATGGATGGTCTAATCTTCAAAGTGTCCACTTAAACCTTCCTTTTAAAGACGATCAGGAATTCTCGAAACTTCATGCTGCAATAAGAGTAGTATTGCCTCTATTGCCCATGCTGGCTGCCAGCTCTCCCATCATGGAAAGAAAAATTACCGGGGTGAAGGACACCAGATTGGAAGTTTATAGGCAAAATCAGAAGAAGATACCTTCGATTGCCGGAGAGGTAATTCCGGAGGCGGTTTTTTCAAAGGCGGATTATGAAGAAAAGATATTTAAAAAAATATACAAAGACATTTCACCTTACGATCCGGAAGGAACGCTTCAGGATGAATGGTTAAATTCAAGAGGAGCGATTGCAAGGTTTCAAAGAAATGCAATAGAAATACGTGTTTTGGATATACAGGAATGCCCAAAAGCTGACCTGGCAATTTTAACTGTGATTGTTGAGGTACTCAAAGCGCTTATAGCTGAAAAATGGGAAACCATTGAAAAATTAAAAGATCAATCCACCGCTGATCTGGCAGAGATATTTGTTAAAGCCGCTAAAGATGCAGAGGATACCGTAATTACAGACATAAGCTTTTTAAGAATTTTTGGATATCCACAAAATTCAGTTACCGGTGCCGGATTATGGGCACACATTATCGGTAATATTGAAACTGTTCCGCCGGATGTGAAAAATGTATTGCAACACATCCTTACTGAAGGATCCCTTTCTACCCGTATTGTTAAATCTTTAAATAATGACTATTCGCTAGAAAGAATAAAAGAAGTGTACAATAAACTCAGCGTTTGCCTTCAAAATAATACCTTGTTTTCGAATGGTTAAATTCATTATTTCCTGTGAACATGGAGGAAATAAAATTCCACAGGAATACAATCCCTTGTTTAAAAATGCCGAGGACGTTCTTGCAACACATAGAGGATGGGATGTTGGGATTTTGCCTGTGGCTCAGGAAATCGCTGAAATCCTTAACCTTGATATTACTTATTCAACAACATCCAGGCTATTGGTCGAACTTAACAGGTCGATAGGTAAACCTGATTTGTTTTCATCTTATACCCATTCACTTTCTTTAGCTGAAAAAGAAAGGATTTTAAACGAATATTATTTTCCTTATCGGAATAAGATAGAAATGGAGATCAGAAAATCGATTAATTCCGGGAGTAAAGTAATCCATCTTTCCTTTCATAGTTTTACCCCCGTATTGAATGGGATTGAAAGACAAGCTGATATGGGTCTATTATTTGACCCTGAAAGAGAAATGGAAGCGAAGTTTTGTGAACAGTGGAAAGAGACTTTACAAGTAGCAAATCGGGATTATAATGTGATGTTTAACTACCCATACCTCGGGACAGATGATGGATTTACTACTTATTTAAGAACACAATTTCCAAAAGATATGTATGGGGGAATAGAACTAGAGGTAAACCAAAAATTTTTAACCGATCAGAAGAAAAGCACGATAATGACCCAATCAATAAAAAAGTCATTGCAAATGACTATAAATCAATCTGGTAATTTAATTTAAACTGAAAGCATACCGCGTTAAAATGTGAAAAAATAAAACTGAGCCGATAAAAATAATTTGGATATTATAATTTCGGCAATTACTTTTGTTTTCTCAAGTCAATTACCCTAAGAAGTAATTGATTTATAAAGAAGAAGGGAGAGATTAGGCTCTGCGAACTTCTAGCAACCATTCCGCTTGGAACAGGTGCTAAATCCTAACCCGAAAGGGAAAATATAAATTAATTACTAAATGATCAAAGTTATTCATAGTAATCAATGTTTTGTGGGACAAGTCTGCATACTTAACAGTATTGTCCAGGTTTTAGGGTTTTTTAACAACTTTTGTTGCTGTCGCTAAATGCAATCTGACAATTGAATTGTGGATTGCCGGCTGGAATAAATAAAATTTATGTCCAAGGATGAATATTGCTGAATTAGAAATTAAAATTAAAAATAACGATACAAGGTTGAAAGAACAGTTTTTTCAATATAAACATACTTTTCCTTTAGAGAGTGGAAAGAGTTTGCCGGAATTCCAGTTATGTTATTCGACCTGGGGTAAATTGAATGAATCGAAAGACAATGTGATTTGGATTTGCCATGCGCTTACTGCGAATTCAGATGCGGAAGATTGGTGGTGTGGTTTATTTGGAAAGGGTAACTTTTTCGATCCTGAAAAATATTTTATAGTTTGTGCAAATGTATTGGGCGGTTGTTATGGATCTACAGGGCCACTATCTATTAACCCCGAAACTGGTAAGCCTTACTATCATTCATTTCCAACCCTTACTATTCGCGACATAGTTTTGGCTTTTGATTTGTTGAGGGAAGATCTTGGAATAAATACGATTCATACCGTAATTGGCGGTTCATTAGGTGGTCAGCAGGCTTTAGAGTGGAGTGTGTTGAGACCAGGACTATTTGAACATCAGATTTTAATTGCCACCAATGCGAAACATTCTCCCTGGGGAATTGCATTCAATGAATCTCAAAGACTGGCGATAAATGCAGATTCGACCTGGAATGAAGACCATGAACTTGCGGGGCAGGAAGGCCTGAAAGCGGCAAGATCGATTGCCCTGCTTTCCTATAGAAATTACCATACTTATCAGGAAAAGCAAAGTGAAGATACGGAGAGCAAGTTTGACGGCTTTAGAGCCTCTTCCTATCAGAAATATCAAGGTGAAAAACTGGTGAAAAGATTCAATGCTTTTACCTATTGGGTACTTTCAAAAACTATGGATTCTCACAACATTGCCCGTGGAAGAAAAAGTTGTGAAGAAGTGCTGAAAGAAAATAAAACATCATCCCTGGTCATTGGTATTAAAAGTGATGTTCTTTTTCCAATAGAAGAACAAACTTTTATTCATGAAAATCTTTCCAATTCTACCTTTAAAGAAATTGATTCGTTATATGGCCACGACGGATTTTTAATAGAAACTGACCAAATAAATAAAATTTTTGAAGATTATTTTAAGTCTAAAGCTTTAATAAGCAAAAAGTAATTGAAACAAAAAATAAGATGTCCCAAAAGTTCTTTTTAGTAAGACTTTGGGACATCCTTGTTTTATTCGCCTCTCTTTTTAGAAATCCGCCGGGTTTTTCTTTTTCTGAGCTACAGAGGTAGCCACAATGTTTGATTTCATATCTGCAATTATTTCAGGCATTTGTTTATGTACTTCAGCTTTTATTTTTGCCCAACTCCCTAACGGAAGGACATATTTTCCACATTCAGGCGCACTGTTTTCCAAATCTCCCCCACTGCCTCTTCCATTTATTCCGTTGTGCTTAAAATTGGAGATTACATATTTATATCGCCCATCCTTTGGATAAAGGGTACAAATAAATTCAACTACTCCCTTTTCATTTTTTCCTGTGGTAGCACTTGGATAAACTAAAACAATGTTTCCCTTAAAGGCAAATGAGGTAGGTTCTTGTTTGGTTTTTGCAAGGTATTTTTTTCCTTTTACCCAATTGCTAATTCTGGTCTCAATAGTAGCCTTTTTGATGGTTCTGTTTATTTCCACCACTTCCGTGTAAGTTATTTTTTTTGTTTCCTTATCAATGGGAAATGCGGGTTGTGAAAATGCGTTAAATGTTAATAATAAAATAGCTGGTAGAAAGATTAATTTTTTCATATTATAATTATGTTTATAAAAAATATAAATATAATTACTTATAATAAGAATATCAATTAAAAAATCCGCGAAAAAAAGGAATAAAGTAAAACCCCCTTCTAATGTAGAAAAGAGCTATGGCAAGATTTCGGAATAAAAATCAAACAAGTTCTTCAAAAGTCTCTTCTGATTCAAACTTGACTTTTTCAGGATTTACCATTCTCTGCAATTTTTGATATTCCTCCATAAGTACTTTTACTCTGGTACTTAATAAATGATCCTCGTGGTCAGTTGAGGGTTCATCAGAATAGATTTTTTCCTCCAAACCGGAGATAAGGTTTTCAACAAGGTCAAGCTTATGCTTGATGAAGGCCAATTCATATTTAAAATTTTGAATGCCTTCCTTAATAATTGTTTTTTTTACGGTGCTCATTGTATTTATTTTTAAAGTTCAACTTTACAAATACAATTATTCATACCACCCTGTAGAATACACATAACCAGAATAACTTATTCACTTCTGAAAGGAAATGATGAAAATTCAGGATTATGTAAATTTAAACTAATTTTAGTCAAAAAAGTTTAATAATCAATGGATTACTTAATAAAAATCTTTAGTCTGCAGCTACTTCTAAGAATTGTGGATCAATCTTATAAGCATCGAACTTCTTCAGATCATTTTCCCTTATGATGCTTCTGATTTTTTTTGTGTAGACGCTTCCTGTTTCGGAGTAGTTATTCAAAAAACGGCTTAATGTGTAAGGATTGGAAACGATCATTCTTTTTCTTCTAAACTTGTCATAAGCGCGGGTAGTAGCAAGTGTGAGGTAATAATCCCTTATAGAATGACTTATATTCAAATATTTTTTTACAAAAATTGCTTTACCTTTTCTTGATGAAGAGGCTTTGATCTTCTCTTTTGTTTGGCTGTTGGCCCATACACCAAAAACATTGTTGCCCCGAATAAAAAAATGAGAAGTGCCCCATCCACTCTCAATTGCTGCTTGTGCCAATACAATGCTGGTAGAATGCGGTTTTATCCGCATTTCCAGTTCATCCAAATTTTTAGAATGGTACTTTTTTAGAAGATCCTTCATCAAAATACTGTCCTCGGGAGTGAATTTTTTTTCTCTCAGCTTTTTTTCTTTGAGCGCTTTCACCAACGACTGCTCCTGTTCGATGTCATGTTTTACAACGAGTACGCTTGGAAGAATAAAGTCAATAAACTTACTTTTCTTTTCTGCGACTGCAAGAGATTTAAAAGATACAGTATTGGTATATATTACGGGAACAACTAAAGAATCCTTAACAGGAATAATACCTCTTGGTGTTTTAAGAGACAAGAATTGGGACGCTACTTTATAAGTTTTATTTGACTCACATCCCGTAAGAAAGAATAGTAAAGAAATAAAAAGGAAACTCCCAGGATATATTTTCTTTATGAATGCAAAGAACATTCGTAAAGAAAATATATTTATATTAATTTTTAAAACCTTTTTATAGCGCTTTATAACATCAATTATTTATCTAATAGGAGTGTTTATTTTTCGTAATTAAAAGTAAAGGTAGCCTCAACTTCCACACTTTTTGTTTCATCATCCGGAAAATTAGGATCTGGAAGCTCTAAAACATCATCAAAAGAAAGCTTCAATTCTCCCTCATCATTTGAAACAATACTATATTCGGACACATCGCCGTCATCAAAGTTTAATGTTAAAGTATTCTCACCTTTTTCCCATTCCCCGTCAGCAGAACTTTTTGAACCATCAACTTGAACAGCTTCTTGTTCAAAAGTTTTATCCTGTTTGATATCTAGAATTAATCTTGTTATAAAGAATAGTTGAAACGGAGAATATGTTCCATTTATAGTATCGGCTGCCGCTTCATTATTTTTTACTTCAAGCGTTAAATTTTCTAAGTCCCAGACTCCTACAACAGGATCAACTTTAGGATCGTCATCTTTATTACATGAAACAAGTAGGGAAATGCCAAAGGCCAGGTAAGCTAAGTAAATTTTTTTCATAAATGTAGGGAAAGGTTTAAGTATCAAACGAAATAAAAGTAAACAAAGATTTTTTACTATTCCAAAAAACGGTTAAAAAAGATTTGGCACACAAAATTTTTAGAAAGTATTTAAATATTTATCCTTTTGAATTTGGTATTTAACAGGCTGAAATTCATTTGATTTCTTTTTTTGGTTGAAGGTTTATCAGAATTTTTTTCGATAAAACGCACTTTTTTTTCGACGAAACACAACTTTGTTAAAATGACGGCGTAATAGAAATAGTAAAATTTAAAAAATATAATAACTAGCTATGAAGAAATTCTTAATGTCAGTTATGTTTATCGCAGCGGTAGGCGTAATCAATGCAAATGCACAATCAGACAACACTGATGAAACAAACACAAGTACAACAACAACTGAAACCTATCAAACAGATTCTGTTTATTCTCAGGATCAAATGGAAGCCGAAGATCAGGATCAATCCATTCAAAGTGAATCTGCTCAAGACTCAGTAGATACAGGAACTGATGCCGAAGTAGGAACAGGAACTGATGCTGAGGTTGGAGTAGGAACTTCCGGCGGCGCTACTGGATCTGGAAGTGCAGAAGGAAGTGTCTCAACTGAAACAGAAACTAGTACCGAATCCACAGGAACTATGGATCAGCCAAGCTCTGATGCTCCTGCGGATGCTGAAACCGAAACAAAGTAAATTTAATTTTAAGGTATAAGTAATAACAAAAGATCGGCCACTGAGCCGATTTTTTTGTTGCCTATAAATTACTCAGCTGGCATCCCTCTCCGGTTATAATTACTTTTTCTTTTGTTTCCTCGTAGTCAATTGGCAGGATTTTTTTGATATCCTCCATTACTTCACTTAATGTCCTGTTATTTATGTTGAGAGAAATCTTACAATTACTTAATGTTTCATTTTCAATTACAATCTGCTTTTCATAATGTGTTATCAGCCTTTTTACTACGCTCGATAAGGTAGCATCTTTAAAAAACAGTTTTCCAGTCTGCCAAGCTAGATAATTTATGTCATCATTGTTTAACCTTTTTATTTTTCTGGTCTCGTAATTAAATACACCTTGTTCACCATTTTCTAACTGAATGGCATTTTTATCGGTTTTCTTATCAAATAAAATAACTTCACCTGATATTACATTTAAAATTAATTCCCGCTCATCAGGGTAGGCTCTCAGATTGAAAGTTGTTCCCACTACTTCTATTCTTGATTTTATTGAGTGGAGAATGAATGGTTTTTCTTCATTTTTAACTATTGCAAAAAAAGCTTCCCCTTCAAAAAATGCTTCTCTCTTGTTAGGGCCGAATTCCTTAGGGAATCGTACTTCACTATTTTTATTAAGCCAAACTTTACTTCCGTCTGGCAATACTACTTCTACATTTTTTCTTGTGTTTGAAGAACGTTTTACCATCGCCATTTCTTCAAAGTAGCCGGAAGTAAATTTATAAATCAACAAGCCAATCAATAAGCTGATAATAAGGGCCACAACGGCCATTAATAAGAATCCTGAGAGCTTAGGCTTTACTGCTGTTGTAGTATCCTGATGATGATTTTTCCTTTCTTTTATCATTATTTAATGCTTGAACTTTTATTCCATCTTCAATGAGATAGGAATTTGAAATTGTTTAAACGGTCTGCTATTTAAATGGACCGGTCAAGTATTTGGGTGATATGATGTTCCATATGATCTACATAGTCATTGATCAGGAAAGCAAGCGTAATTAAATCCCTGGAACCATTATCGAACTTATTATTAAGTTTTGCCTCGGGAATAGAAGTAATGAAATTCAAAATATGTTTATTATAAGCTATCCAGAAATTTAATATTTCCGAAGCCGAAATATTTTGATAGCCATTTAGCTCAACCCATTTTTCCTGATCATAAGGGACAATCTTAATTATCCCCGGTTCAAGATAAGAACGGATAAATCTGTGATGATTGTTTGTAGCCGAATCAATTAAATGCCCAAGAATTTCTTTTTTTGACCATTTATTTGGGAAAGGCTTATCATAAATATCTTTCTCGGGGATTGATAAAAACTTTTGAGGGAAATGCTGAAGTTGGTATTTGATTCTGTCAATAGCAAAAGAGATCATTTACTAAGCTGGTAAAAAATGAAACATAAAATTATTTTTTGGTTTTAAATAAGTCAGAGGAAAGATATCTATCTCCCCGGTCACAAACAATAGAAACAATTGTTCCTTCTTCAATTTCATCTGCGATTTTGAGGGCAGCAAATAATGCACCTCCGCTGCTCATTCCCGCAAAAACACCTTCTTCTTTGGCTAATTTTCTTGTGGTTTCCGTAGCTTGTTCCTGGCTTACATCAACAATCTGATCTACTCTTTCAGGATTATAGATTTTAGGTAAATATTCCTCGGGCCATCTTCGTATTCCTGGTATAGAGGCGCCATCCTTAGGTTGCACTCCAACAATCTGAATATCCGGGTTCTTTTCCTTTAAATACATAGAAACTCCCATTATTGTACCGGTTGTCCCCATTGAAGAAACAAAGTGAGTTATTTTTCCTCCCGCATCTCTCCATAGTTCAGGGCCTGTGGTTTTATAATGAGCGAGGTAATTATCCGGATTTGAAAACTGGTTCAATACAAAATATCCTCCTTTCGCATACTTTGCATTTACATAATCTATGGCCCCTTCCATTGATTTTTCCTGAGGAGTAAGGATTACTTTTGCTCCATATGCTTCCATCGTTAACACTCTTTCCAGCGTAGCGTTGTCCGGCATTACCAATTCGATTTCATAACCAAATATACCGGCAATCATGGCAAGGGCAATTCCTGTGTTGCCACTTGTAGCTTCAATCAATTTTATTCCAGGTTTTAACTCCCCTCTGTCTATTGCTCCTTTGATCATAGAGTAGGCCGCCCTGTCCTTAACACTTCCTCCCGGGTTATTTCCTTCTAATTTGAGCAGAACATTAACTTTGGGATTGTCA
>Ga0196965_1000497_pt1 | contig 22774 bp, 10 predicted proteins | sample S1_20metaG_FD_148668 | JGI IMG/M metagenome (GOLD analysis project Ga0196965, IMG submission 148668) | Soil microbial communities from Anza Borrego desert, Southern California, United States - S1_20 | ecosystem: Environmental > Terrestrial > Soil > Desert | place: USA: California | collected... | reverse complement strand
TTGGAGTGCGATCGCTCCGGGATCATAAACATAGATTACACTGATGGCAGCACATAACATAAAAATCCCTGAAATCACTAACGCGTAGACCGGTTGATTGTTATAGAAATTCTTTACGATGGGTCCCCCTACAATGCCGTTGATGATTTGCGGAATGGTGATAAAAAAATTAAAGATACCCATGTAGATGCCCATCTTCCCTGCGGGGATTGAACTGGAGAGGATAACATAAGGCATGGCCAGAATACTGGCCCATGCTATACCTACACAAATCATGGAGATCACCAGAAATTCTTTGTTTGGCGCAAAATAGAACGACAGCAATCCAATGGCGCCAATGAATAACGACAGGGCATGGGTGTTCTTCCTTCCAAATTTTTTAGCGATGGCGGGAATGAGCAGGGCATACCCCGCAGAAACCAGATTGTAAATACCGAAGATAACACCTGTCCATGTTTGTGCTTCGCGGTATTGCAATGAACTTTTATCTGTGACGGGTAATCCCAGTATATGAGTCGCAATAGAATCGGTCGTAAACACCCACATACCAAACAACGCAAACCATGAGAAGAACTGGACAAGACCAAGTTGCTTCATGGTTTTTGGCATGTTGGCAAAGTCTTTGAAAATAGATCCCAGGCCCGCGTGCTCATCCTCGTTCTTGCCGTGATATTTTTCGTACTCTTCAGGCGGATATTCTTTTGTTTTTACCACAGTCCATAAAATGGTAAGAATAAAAACCAACGCACCGATATAGAATGAGTATTTTACATTTAAGCCCACCACACCTTCTTCCTCGCCAAGTGGAATACTAAACCAGCGATTGAGGATATAGGGTAACCACGAGCCGATTACCGCTCCAATACCGATGAGACACGTTTGAATGGCAAAACCTTGTGTGCGTTGTGAATCATCCAGGTTATCTGCAACCAGTGCACGGAACGGTTCCATAGACAAATTAAAACACGCATCCATGATCATCAGAAATCCTGCACCAATGATCATCAAGGGAGCAAACTCTCCCAGGATACCGGCGTTGGGGATAAGCAACAGCGCGCCGGAAGAAAGTATGGCGCCGGTTAAAAAATAGGGTCTTCTTCTTCCGAGCGAATTCCAGGTGCGGTCACTATAGTGGCCAACGATCGGTTGAACGATCATACCGATTAATGGTGCTGCGATCCAAAACCATGACAAGTGTTCAACTTCGGCACCATAAATCCGGAGTATACCACTGGCATTACTGTTTTGTAAAGCAAACCCGAACTGGATGCCTAAAAATCCAAAACTCATATTCCAGATTTGCCAGAAGGAGAGTTGCGGCTTAGAGATTGTTGTCATGCTATTAATGCGTTACACGGATGTCAATTTAAGTTATTGAACTGAATGTTTTCAACACTTAGCATTATTCCTATTTTGTTACGGTTTGATATCCATGTGTCATTGCGCCAAAACGCTATGTATTCTGGGAGCATTATAACTTAACAGGATGTTCACTAATTATACTTTAGTTGATATAGATTTAATTACCATTCAATTTCAATCTGTTCTTCCGAGTAAACGAACTCTACTGCATAAACAACTTCTGAAGGAGCCGGTTCCGGATCGTATATCGGATCAAATTTTTCAAGGGGTCCGAAAAATTGATTGATCTCACGTGACAATCCTGCACTAGTGCCGTTGATCTTGACCTGATCAATTTCACTATATAACCCATGAATAACTACTTTAATCGTTTTAACTGGAGAGCTATACTGGCCCTCACTTTTTGTAAGTACGATCTTGCGCTCGTTTACATGAAGTTCCAACTGACGTTTCGAAAATTCTCCTTCCTGGTATTGAAAAGAAGATCCATCGTCTTCATAGTAAGTAAAGGATGAATTCTGACTGCCCAGATAAACATGAAGTAAAAGAACATCTGAAACATCTTTTGTACTTGCTTTCACTGGTTTCATGGGAAGTATAGCGCTTCCCCTTATAAAGACTGGCAGGCGGTGAATCGGACATTCCATAATCACTTCATTGTTACCGGGAAACTTTTTACCATCATACAATGAGTACCATTCACCCTCCGGGAAATAAATTTTTACAAAATCTTTTGTGCTTTCAACGGGGATAACCAGGATATTAGGTCCGAATAAATATTGATTTTGGAATTGTGTATCATAGATCTTTGGGTCATGTGTATAATCGATCGCGAGTGAACGTTGTACAGGCATTCCGGTTTCACTGGCCTCATGAAACAACGCATAGATATACGGTAACATGAGGTAACGGAACTTAATATAGTTCCTGGATATCTGTTCAACTTCTTCCCCGTAAGCCCAGGGTTCAGAATCGCGGCTGTTGATCATGGAGTGACCACGAAAGAAAGGGGAGAAGGTACCGATAGAAATCCATCGTGCAAATAACCGGGTATTGGCATCTCCTACAAATCCACCGACATCGTATCCTGCAAAAGCAATTCCGGCAAGACCCATGCTGTTCACAAGGCGTACACCCAGTATCATATGTTCGTCGTAAGCCACATTATCACCAGTCCACACAGCAGCGTAGCGTTGAATGCCGCTGTAAGCAGATCGCGTCAGGTTGAAGGGACGTTTTCCTTTCAACAGCGCCTTCGTTCCTTCATACGTGCTGCGTGCCATCTGGAATCCGTACAGGTTTCTTCCTTTGCGCATAGAGGCTACGTTGCCATCAAAATTCATCTCCAGGTTCTCCGGAATCATTTGCCCCCAGGTCGCAATTTCATTCATGTCGTTCCAGAAACCTTCAATGCCCAGGTCAACATAATCTGTGAATTGGTTTTTCCACCACGTACGGGTCAGTGGGTTGGTGAAGTCAGGGAAATGGCACCATCCTGGCCATACCTGACCTGTGTAGTAAGTGTTGTCAGGATAAGTAATAAACACGTTGTGCTTAATACCTTCCTCATACGTTTTGTATCCGGGCTCTACTTTGATGCCGGGATCGCACATCACAACAACATGAAATCCCATCCCACGAAGCTCTTCCAATAGTGCTTTAGGATCTGTGAAGTCGCGCCTGCTCCACGTAAATATTTTGTATTCATCCATGTAATGAATATCAAATACAATGGTATCGGCAGGAATATCTTTATCACGAAAAGTGCGCGCCAGGTTCAATACTTCCTTATCGGGATAATAACTGTAACGGCATTGCTGATAACCGATACTCCACAACGGAGGCATCTCCATTCTGCCGGTGAGGTGTGTGTACTGCTGCAGGATTTCACGCACGGTAGGCGCATGCATAAAGTAATAATCCATTTCACCAGCGTCAGCAGAAAAACTTGCAAAGCGATTATTCGAAGCACCAAAATTAAAAAATGATTTATATGAGTTATCGAAGAACACACCGTATGAAACACCATGATGAACCCCGATGTAAAAAGGGGTGGTGCAATAAAGCGGATCTGCGCTTGTTGAGTAACCGAAGTTGTCGGTGTTCCAGTTTTGATATCCATTGCCCCGACGATCGAGTGGACCCGTCTTTTCACCAAGCCCGATAAACCGTTCCCCATCCTGCAACTTTTTGTAAGTAGTCACCTGTTCGCCATTCCAGCTTGTACCGAAAGCCGGATCATCTTCGTTGATAACGTTTCCGTTATGATCGAGAAATATAAAACGTACCGGTGTTTTCGTGATTCTCAATACACCGAATTTCGTCTTGATCTCGATGGCATCAGCCAGATCATTTACATCAGGTATAGATTCGTCGGCACCGGCCACAACAGCATATGAAAAATTTTCGAAGGTTGGATTCTTCGTTACAGTTATTCTGATGATAGCGTTTTGATAAACCTGAATTCTGAATTTACCGTTGGTTGTTTCACCAACAAGCCTGTTGTTTTCATTTTTCCAGACTTCAAGGTCACCAAGGCTTTGGCTTAGTGTATTGTTCAGTTTAGATGACATTTAAAAAATCGTTATAAGCTTAAAGTAAACGCAATTCTTGTTATCTAACCTAGCCACTGCTCATACAAAAAATCAGAAATCGATTGCGGTAACCTGAAAGCCCTGTATAAAAATTGAGGCGGAGAGGAGTGATTGTTTCGTTTTTCCAGTCGGAAATCCAATCATAAAAGTTAACTAAATGTCAGGCTTTCGAACCAACATCCAAAAAAAATGCTGATCGATTTACCGATCAGCATTTCCAGGTACGAGGTACGAGGTGTAAGTGTGTCCTTCCGCTACCTTGTATTTCGTACCTTTACTTACTTTTTAATAATCTTTCCTTTCTTCAAAGAAGAGTCGCGAACAATCAATCGGGTTTTAAGAATTTTTGTTTCCGGGGTTGGATCAGCATTGTCTTTAGATTTAAATTCAATCTGACGGATAAGAAGTTTCGCAGCTTCCTGCCCCATTTCAAAGCCAGGCTGATCAACGGAAGTCAGCGGCGGATCCATCAGGGCACTGAAGAACCAGTTGCTGAAGCCTACCACGGCGATGTCCTTTGGAATATTTAATCCAGCTTCCTTAATCGCCTGCATGGCACCCATCGCAGCCGGGTCGTTTGTGGAGAAAATAGCGTCCGGTCTATTCGGCATTTGAAGAAGTTTCTCTGTTGCCATCTTTCCTTCTTCTATGGTGCCCAGTGGACACGACATGATGAGATCTTTATGAACGGGAACATTATTTTCATTCAATGCTTCAAGAAACCCTTCCAGTCGTTGTTTGGTGATATCGAGGTTTGGCGGTCCTTCAAGGTGAGCAATACGCGTACAACCCTGGTCGATGAGATGCTGCGTGGCGTCTTTTGCACCGCTCAGGTCATCGACGATTACTTTACTGGAATTAACGCTGTCGTAAACACGGTCAAAGAAAACCATTGGAACGCCTTTGGCCATAATGCCATCGATGTGATCGAAGGTGCTGGTTTCACGCGAAAGTGAAATCAGCATACCATCTACGCGGCTGTTGAACAGGGCCTTAATATCGGTTTTTTCTCTTTGTAAAGATTCGTTGCTTTGGGTGATAATAACATTGTATCCGGCGCTGTACGCCACATCTTCAATTCCACTGATCACGGTGGAGAAAAAGAAGTGAACAATTTCCGGAATAATCACGCCCAGTGTATTGGTTTTGCTCTGGCGGAGGCTTAGCGCAACGATATTGGGTTGATAGTTTAATTTTTCAGCGAGTTCATTAACTGCTTTTTTCGTTTCCGGACTGATGTCTGGATGATCTTTAAGCGCCCGTGAAACAGTGGAGGGGGATATGCCAAGTTCTCTGGCAATGTCTTTAATTGTTACTTGATTGTACTTCATGATACAAGTTTAAAACTAATTGCGGAAATCACCGCAATGCCACCGCAAATTTTTCGCAAACTTCGCAATCGTGTGCGATTCCGATTACGGGTGCGATTTCGTTAATTTTTCTTGCATTTTTTGTCATTTGCATTGCGGTGGCGAATATTTTCACCAATCGGTAGTTAAAAGCTACTGAAACGCAATCAACCTAAACAAAACTTAAGCATGAGGAATTTTTATTCATTAACCAGGCTGGGAGGTACGCTGGTATTACTGTTCTGCAGTACCTGGATGTATGCCCAAACGAGTGTCACCGGTCGGGTGACTTCGGGAGAAGATGGTACCGGTTTGCCCGGTGTTAGCATTGTCGAAAAAGGAACAACGAACGGAACTGTTAGCGATGCTGAGGGGAATTATTCGATAACGGTAGCAGAAAACGCTGTTGTTGTTTTTTCATTTGTCGGCTTCGCTTCTCAAGAAGTAGCAGTCAATGGAAGAAATAATATTTCCATTGTGCTTCAACCGGATGTTACTGCCTTGGGAGAAGTTGTTGTTGTTGGCTATGGCACACAATTAAAGCGAGAGATAACTGGTTCAATTGCTAAAATTGATGGTCAGGAGATATCCAACATGCAGACAACAAGTTTTGAAGCAGCTTTACAGGGAAAAGCTGCAGGAGTTCAGGTAACGCAAGGAAGCGGCTTAGCCGGTTCTGGTTCTGTAATACGTATTCGTGGAATTGCTTCTGTATCTGCAAATGGAGATCCGCTCTATGTGGTTGATGGTATTCCAATTACATCTGATAATTTTTTACAAGAAGCAAATTGGCAAAACGGCGCTATGAATAATAATCCGCTTGCTGCTATAAATCCAGCAGATATTGAATCGGTTGAAATTTTAAAAGATGCAGCAGCAGCAGGTATCTACGGTTCAAGGGGTTCAAATGGTGTTATATTAATTACTACGAAGAGAGGAAAGGTAGGCCAGGTTAAACCTGTTTTTAACTTTTCCATGAAATTCGGTACTTCCGATCCCATAGCTAAACCCAAACTCTATAATAGTCAGGAATGGTTACAACTTCGTCAGGAGGCATGGGAACTGGATGGAAATACAGGGGCTGTGTGGATTCCAGGATATTCGGTAGTATCCGACTCACCCGCTGAAAGACTTGCCGCTTACGAAGCTGCTTCTATGGTGAATACAGATTGGTGGGACTTGCTTACCCAAACCGGCATTAAACAGCAGTATGATTTTTCAACCAATTTTTCAAAGAAGAAAATTCGTACCTACATCGGTGCGTCCTACAGCGATAGCGAATCGTATATTAAAGGAAATAACTTAAAGCGATATAGTGTACGCGCAAATATTGATTATGCCATTAGTAAGAACTTCGATTTGAGTCTCTCAACATCGTATTCTAAAGGAATTAACAGCAGAGTGCGCGTTGCGTATACAGGTGGGATCGGCGACGCAATGTCAACAGCATTACCAATTTATCCTGTGTATGATGATAATGGTAAATTCTGGAGAGGGAATACAGCTACAGTAGCAAATCCAATTTGGCAAGCAGGAAATTTTCAGGGTTACACGATTGATGATCGTACGATCAACACCCTTTCTTTGCGATATCGGCCTATACAAGATTTGCAATTAACCATATCCGGTGGATATGATTATCTTGATCAAAAGAACGATCAATGGGAGTCTGGAATACTCCGAGGTATTTATCTTGATCTGGATGGTGATGGGGTGAATGAAACACCTGAAAACCGTGCAGAGCGAGACATTCGGTTTGTTGATAACTTGAACATTAATGCGCTGGCTGAGTATGATTATAAATTAAATGCCTCAAGTAAAATTAAGGTTTTGCTTGGTGCGGAATACCAGCAATCTGTTACTTCTGGAAAAAACAATATGGTCTATCTTGGCCCTAATGTTGAAAGCACAGTCTATAAAGATGAAGGCTCATTCAATGACGAAACGAAGGATGAAAGTCAACAACAATATATAAATGATATAAAGTGGTCCTTCCTGAGTTATTTCCTTCGTGCTAATTATGCTTTGAATAACAGGTATTTTTTACAGGGAACAGCTCGAGTGGATGGATCTTCTCGATTTGGACCGAATAAGCGGTTTGGATTTTTTCCGGTTATATCGGGTGCGTGGCTAATTTCGGATGAGGACTTTTTAGCGGGTGCAAATTTTCTGGATATTTTAAAGTTGAAAGTCGCTTACGGAATAACGGGTAATGCGAATTTCGAAAACAACCAATGGCGCGGAACTTATGAGGTTAATCCAAACCCAACCTATAACAACCAAGCCATTCGCTTTCCCAATAAAGTATACAATCCGGATCTTAAATGGGAGACCACCCGAAATTTTGATGCAGGCTTTGAAATGGGAATACTCAATGAACGCATCAATGCAGAGTTTTCTTATTATTTAAAGAACACAAAAGACGTTATCATGAATCTTACAATGCCAGGATATAATGGCTTTAGTAATTTTTATGGGAACGTAGGTGAAATCAAAAATGAAGGAGTTGAGCTCACATTGAACACTGTAAATATTGAAACCTCAGAGTTTAAGTGGACTACTGATTTTAACATTGCTTATAATACTAATAAAGTGCTTTCTATTGGCGGGTATACACCTGATGCTGTTAGTGGAGGGACCAACGATACAAGAATAGTTGAGGGATATCCTGTGGGAACGAATTTTCTTATTCGTTATGCAGGTGTCGATCCGGAAACGGGTCGCCCAATTTACCTTGATAAGGACGGATACGAAACGTTCGAGTACAACGAACAACGTGATCGTGTGCCAGTTGGCGATGTAGTGCCAGATGCTGTCGGTAGTTTCACAAATATGTTCGCTTACAAAAATTTTGATTTAAGTTTTATGTTTGTATTTGTTATCGGCGCAGACATCTATGACTCTTCATCTAAACGTCAACTTGGTTTCCTTACTGATTGGAATACGGTTGAAGATATTGGAAATCGCTGGAGACAACCCGGCGATGTTGCGAAGTATCCAAGGGTTACTTTAGATCCGGCCCAACACGGTAATTCCAAAGAGTGGTTTAATACAGATATGGTGTTGCATGATGGTTCTTATATGAGATTGAGAAATATTTCAATCGGATACAGTTTGCCAAAGGAGACCATTGCCAAAATTAAGCTTACCAATGCTCGCATTGTGTTTTCAGGAATGAATTTGCTCACGTTTACAAAGTTTCCAGGATTGGATCCGGAAGTTGTACGCGATTTTGATAACCAAACGGATAGGAACCTCAGTCCTAACATTACGTATCTAACACCTCCTCAGGAAAAGTCGTACAATGTGTCTCTTTCTGTTACATTCTAACCGATCCCATTATGAAAATTTTTAAAAAAATATTTATTCTGATTTCTTTTTCACTGGTTATTGTAGCATGCGAAGATTTACTGGAGAGTGATCTGCCAAGTAATCAGGTAGGACAGGATGAAGCCATAAAAACGCCTGAAGACCTCCAGCAACTACTAAATGCTGCTTATGATGTAATGGCAAATGGTTTCAATGGCAATCATCAACGATTTGCCGAATTATTAAGTGATAATGTACATGTAGAGGGCAATACTGGCTTTCTCGTTCAGGTTTATAATCGGAGTTCTGATTTTTTTAATTCAGATGTCGGCGGATATTTTAAAGAACCCTATACAGCCATACTACGAGCCAATGAAGTACTTGAACGCATGGTTGATGTGGAACTTTCCGAAGCAGAACAAAATCGATTTGAAGGTGAAGCAAAATTTATTAGGGCTATTTGTCATTTCGAACTGGTAAGATTATTTGGTCAACCTTTTGGCTACACGCCCGACAATTCACATTTGGGAATTGTAATTAAAACGTCGACTGAAATTAACGCCTTGCAACGCGGCACCGTGAAGGAAGCATATGACCAGGTACTTCAGGATCTGACTGAGTCTGAAACATTATTACCTGAGACCAATGGAGTTTATGCAACCGCTTATTCTGCAAAAGCCTATCTCGCCAAAGTTTATTTTCAAATGAACGATTTTGTGAATGCTGCTGCTAAAGCAGAAGAAGTTATTGCGAGTCAAAATTTTAGTTTCCCATCGGATATTAACAGCAGATATACAGCAGAAATTTCGCCGGAATCAGTATTCAGTCTTATAAGTGTAAGCACAACAAACAACAGGGGTAAACTGTTCTATGATATGTACAATTCAGATGGTGTCAACATACCTACGTTGCGTGTTTCACAAGAATATTTTGCCTTATTAAAAAGTGACGGAAACGATTTACGTAGCACATGGGTAGATGTTAAGCCCTCTGGAACTGCTTCCATACAGGTTTTTACAAAATTTAATCCATCGTTTATGAGTGTTTCCTTAACAAGCTTAACAGAAATGATGTTGATCGCAGCAGAATCTTATGGAGAACTAAATACCAATCTGCCTGTTGCTGCAGATTATATAAATCAAATAAAAGCGAGAGCCAATGTTCCTTTGATTTCAGAAGATCCTTCGGCCGGTATAGTTATTCAGGAAACGCGGGTGGAGAAAAGAAAAGAATTTGGTGGTGAAGGATTAAGAATTCATGATTTAAAAAGAAGAGCGGTTAAGGGAGAAGATGTTATAGTACGCGGCGCTCCCTGGGATTGCAATGGCATGGTTCTTCAATTCCCGGCGTCGGAACTATCAATAGAAGGTTTTGAATTAAATCCACAAGGTGGCTGTAACTAATCAACTCAAGCAATATGAAAAAGATATATAATTTGATTTTATTATTGATGGTAGCGGCAGCATGCCAGCCGGATGAATTTCCTGCAATAGGAAAAAAAAATCCTGTTATTCCACAATTAATTGGAACATGGTCGATTGTATCGGTTAAACAAACAGACAATGATGCACAAAGAAAAGGGTTCCCATTGTTTGCACAAACACAGGATTTGACGCAATATTTTCCCTACCAGGATTTTAATATTACACTCAATACAAATGAATCTGGTAGTCCAGGGACATTTAGTGTAACACTTGGAAACTCACCAAATATTCTTGGTGGTATAACGTCAGGGCTTTGGAACGTAGACAATGAAAATTTTCCAAGTGCATTGACCTTCTCAGAAAATGACCTTCAATCTACTGTGGAAATTGGTTCTCTTGCGGAAATCGGTGCTGGTAAACTCGAATTGAAAGTGATTCGTTATCAGGATACGTCAAAGGGACCTCAACCTGTTATTACGTATGATTACCTGTTAAGTAAAACAAATTGAATCATCTCTTATGAAAATAAATAAACTACTATTTTTTGTATGCATGGGCTTCGCACCATTAGCTTGGGCACAGCCTACAAGCACCGTGGACCCTCAGGTTTTTACTGCGGAGGATGAGATTACCATATCGGTAGACGTTACAGGAACATCATTAGCCAATTACACAGGTGACGTATGGATATGGGCGTGGATTTTTCAAGGGTGTTCTTCTAACTGCGATGCACCCACTAATGTGAATCCTGCTAATGAAACGATTTCTGATGCCTTGATGCAAAGAGATGAAACTAATCCGAATCTGTATACAATTTCATTTGTACCAACAGACTTTTTTGCAAGGGCTCCGGCTGAAATCCAAAAAATCGGCCTAAAACTAAAAAGCCAGGATTGGGCGGATAATAAACAGAGCGATGTTGATATTATATTAAACGTAGAACCGCTTGTATTCACGCCAAAGGTCTCCAGGACTTTTCCGACCAAAGTAACACAGCACGATGTAATAACACTTTACCTTGACCAAAAACTCGCTGTAGCTCCCGCTCTAAAATATGAATTGAGCGATTTCACGGTAGCCGTAGAAGCCTATAATGCCAATGGTGAAATGGTTGGCTCAGTCGTTACAAAAGATGCAGTAAATCAAGGAAATGGTGAACATTATATTCGCGTTATACCTACATATGATTTTGATGCACCAGGCCTGGATCATTTACGGTATCGCTTTATCAGTAAAAATAATGCTGAAGTGGAATCTGAATGGTTTGATGTTTTACTACTAGACCTAAATTAGAAATTATGAAAATTTTACAATATTCCTTTCTCTTTTTGGCTGCTATGCTAATGTGCGCCTGTGAGGATGAACAGAATGAAAACAAAGGAAAGGGTGAATCCATTAATGATTTTAAGTTAATCAGCCCTGGCAATTTTTCTAGTCTTGTTCTGAATCCTTCTACACCGGATAAAACAATTGTATTACAATGGGAACCAGCAAAAACTGGTTTAGGTGGCACGCCAACCTATCAGGTCTTAATTGATAAAAAGGGAGGTGATTTTACTTCACCTTTGTTTCAAACGCCGGCTGACGGTGAAGGGATTGATAATACAAAAACAATCACCTATGCGAATTTGAAAGAGGCGATTGCTGGAGCCGGAACTACCGAGTTTATCTGGACAGTGGTTTCAACTACCGAGACGAATCAGGGATTAAATAGCAAAAGCGCAACAGATCCTTTTGCATTGAATATTATCGAATCTACAGTTGGTATTGCTGATTTCGAATATACTTCTCCAGGTAGAAATCAAAAACTGTTTTTGGATAAAATAACGACGCCGGATGAAGAGGTAGTTTTCTCCTGGACACCAACAACATCAACCTCGGGTGATGTTATATATACCTGGGTTGCAGCAACAACTGAAGATGGTTTCAGTGATCCTGTTTTAGAAATTCTTTCAGATAATGATGGGGCTCAACCATCCCTGACCTTAACGCAGGCCGAGTTTGTTGATCTTCTTTCGGAGGTTTCATTTACAGACGGACTTTATTGGCAAGTTCGGGCTTCAGTGGAAGACGTTTCTTACACACCGGAGACACGTTTTGTATGGTTTGAAATCTTTGATGTACAGTCACTTTACATCGTTGGTTCGTTAACCAATGGGTGGAGTAATACCTGCGATGATGTTATTACGATTGCCAATAAAGGAAACGGCCTGTTTGAGTCATTGGTATATCTTCCCGCAGGATCCGAATTCAAATTCATTTTAACTTGCGGCAGTTGGGATGTTAATTGGGGTAGCCCTACGGAGGATTTAATTTCACCAAATACTGACTATGGGCTCATTGGCAATGGAGGCAATATTAAAGTGGAAGAAGAAGGAAGTTATTTCGTAAAAGCCGATTTCGCAACCGGCCAGTTCAGTATAAATCCATTCACACCTCCAGCTGATATATTTCTTGTCGGTGGATCAACATCGGCCGATTGGAATCCAGGCAATTCGATCCAATTTATTGAAAAGGGAAATAATGTTTTTGAAATATATGCTTACCTCGAAGTTGCTGGTTCAGGCTTTAAGTTCTTGCAGGTACAAGACTGGGCTGGAGATTGGGGGTCTAAAGGAGGATCAAGAACAATCAATAACGGGACTATTACCGGTGACCTTGTACAGGAAGGTGAAGACAATGCTGCCGTTGAGGAGGATGGATTCTATCGAATTACGGTAGACTATACAAACCTTAAATACAAAATTGAACCTATGGTCTGGGGTATTATTGGATCTTCACGAACAGGTGATGATACGGGTTGGAATGCGCAGGATAACATGACTTTTGAAGGTGGTAAAGGCAGTTATAAATGGACAATTACCCAGACATTGTTTGCTGGTGAACTAAAATTTAGGGCGAACGATGATTGGGGTATAAACTTCGGAGACAGCGGCGGGGATCAAACCCTTGAATACGATGGATCGAATCTGAATGTAACTGCTGGAACCTATCTGATCGAGTTAGTATTAGATCCTGTTAATGGATATACCTACTCGTTAACCACACAATAAGTATATTAATGAAACAGCGTAACATTCTACGCTGTTTCATTTCCTAGTCTCTTTTAATTCGCGCCACAATGAAAAAATCATTACTGATATTCTTTTCTTTTGTTATCGTCGGTGTGGCATCTGCTCAAGTCGTAACAACTGATCCGTTTTTTCCAAAATCGGATGAACAGATAACAATAACAGTTGACGTAACTGGTACTTCCCTGGATAATTTTGCCTGGAACAATGAAACAAATCCCGTTTGGATATGGGCATGGATTGAGGAGGGATGTACTTCAAATTGCGATGCACCCACGAATGTAAATCCTGCAACATCTGCTCAGAATCTCGCAAAAGCCACGCGCGTGAGTACTAATCCGGATAAGTATCAGATCACATTTACGCCAACAGTTTTTTTTAACAGGCCTTCTGCAGAATTAAAAAAAATTGGCATTAAGTTGAAAAGCCGTGATTGGAATGATAATAAGCAGTCCGACAACAACAGATTTATTGAACTCGACCAGCAATTTACTGTTTCATTTGCATCGCAATTATTTGAACCAATTTTCGTAAATCAGAATGATGCCTTAACAATTACGGCGTATGCTTCCGAAGTTTCAGATTTAAGGCTGCTCATAAACGGTGTTGAACAGGTCTCAATTGACAATGCAACAATGATTTCTCATTTACATAACGTAAACGAGGTAGCAGGTACTTCGCTTGATATTGTAGTTACTGCAAACAATGGTATACAGACAGAAGAGGCGTCATTAAATTATATTGTTAGAGCCTCAATCGAGGACGAACCTAGACCAGATAATATTATCGATGGCATAAATTACCTCGCCGATCCTTCTAAAGTAGTACTCAGCTTATGGGCACCCGACAAAACTTCGGTTTATGTTCGCGGCGATTTCAGTGACTGGAAAATCAAACCGGAATACCAGTTAAAAAAAGATGGTGAACATTTCTGGATTGAAATATCCGGGCTAACACCCGGCGAAGAGTATGGTTTTCAATACTTAGTGGATGAATCGGTGTGGATGGCTGATCCCTATGCGGATAAAATTCTTGACCCTGATGATCAATACATCCCTGAGAGTATTTATCCTGATCTGAAAGCATTTCCCGAAGCAGCAAGGTCTGATCAATGGTATTTTAACAGAGTAGCTGTATTTCAAACCGGTCAGACACCCTATGAATGGCAGGTTACTGATTTCGAAAAACCAGATGCCGATGAACTGGTAATCTATGAACTGCTGATTCGTGATTTTTTTGATGAGCAGAACCGAAGCTATCAAAACCTGATCGATACACTGAGTTATTTCAAAAGACTGGGTATAAATGCGATTGAGTTAATGCCCATCATGGAGTTTAATGGCAATGATAGCTGGGGATATAACCCAACATTTATGTTTGCACCGGATAAAGCATACGGTACCAAGAATGCGTTTAAACAGTTTATTGATGAATGTCATAAGCAGGGGATTGCTGTCATTCTGGACATCGCCATGAATCATCACGATACTCCAAATCCTTATGTGCTCATGGATTTTGACTTTGCCGCCAACAATTTTAACGGAAAACCAAAGGCAACTAATAAATGGTTTAATCCTGATGCGAAACATCCCTATAATGTATTTTTTGATATGAACCATGAGAGTGCGTATACCAAAACATACCTGGATACGGTAAACCACTATTGGTTGAATGAATATAAAATCGATGGATTCCGGTTTGATCTTACCAAAGGATTCACCCAGAATAACCGGTGCAGTGCAAGTACAACAGATGAACATTGCATCGCACAATATGATGCTTCCCGCATTGCTATTTTAAAACGCATGGGTTCAGCTATATTTTCACATACACCGGATGCCTATCTCATTCTCGAACACTTTGGGAGTGATGAAGAAGAAACCGAGTTAATTGATCACGGCTTTATGGTATGGGGGAATCTCAACCATGCGTATAGCCAAAATTCGAAAGGGTTTTCCGGCAGCTCAGACATCGCTGGTATTTATCATAAAACCCGTGGCTTGACTACACCCGGTGTGGTGGGGTATATGGAAAGTCATGATGAAGAACGCATGATGTACCGAAACCTTCAGGAGGGAAATACTTCGGGTTCTTATACTGTAAAAAATCTCGCTACCGCACTCGATCGTGTCGAAGCCGCTTCCGTGGTGTTCTACACCATCCCCGGACCGAAAATGCTATGGCAGTTTGGCGAACTCGGTTATGATGTGTCCATTGATTTTAATGGGCGCGTAGGTACAAAACCCGTGAAGTGGGAATATTACGATGAACCTCACCGGCTTGCATTATTTAATCATACAGCTGATTTGATTCGGTTAAGAAACGCGTACGACGTTTTTACCGATGGCGATGTGACATTCACCGGTAATACTACATTGCTGAAGCAACTTACCATAAAGAACACGCCATACAATAGTAACCCCACCACAACGGATGAAATGAATGTTCAGATTGCGGTTAATTTTGATGTTACATCAAAATCCATGGCGGTTAGTTTTCCGCATACAGGAACGTGGTATGATTATTACAACGAAAGTCAACCGATAAATGTAACGTCCTCCAGCACAACGGTGACACTAACACCCGGCGCATATAAGCTTTATACGGATGTGCCATTACATGAGGTGCCGCCTGTAACTTCAACAGAGGAGTCATGGAAAATTAGAAACCAAGTCTTTCCCAATCCAACCAATGGAAAGTTTACCATTGAAATGACTGGTCCGTTAAGTATAAGTTTGCTTGATAGCAAGGGCAATATGCTATCGGTGAAATACGAAGGTAATGTCTTTGACATATCACATCTACCTTCAGGCTTATATTTGATCATGTTTCGGAGTAGCGAAGGTGTGATGAGCACCAAGAGAATTGTTAAGTATTAATTACCGAATTATTTGCTCGGGGTTAAGCTTTAAAAGAACAACCTAAAATTATTTACATATTGTTTACAATCGAAATAATCTTTAAACTTCGTAAACGATCAAAACTTAAGGATGGATATGTTTCTTAAATCAAATTGATTCCTTTTTCATTAACCTAAACAAGGTCTCATGTCTGAAAAGACGGAGACCTTTTTATTTTGTTTAACAACCAATCTATGATGTGCATGTTTTTGTGAATAAGTTTATCCTTGGAATTGTGATTCTGTTGTTGCATTCTGTATTTTCGCTAACCCCTCGCATCCATGGCTGGAAATGAACAAATTTCAAGACTTTAAAAAAAGTATAAAGAAACATCAGGAGATCGTCAATAAGTTGCTTGAAAAGGCTGAATCGTTGGCATTGAAAACAGCCGATCAAAAGCTTGTTCAGTTCATTCGGAAGGAAAAACTTAAGGTTGCCAAAACGCTTGATACGCTTTCAGGTAAATCAGAAGGCCTGTATCCATTTTTTCAACAGGAGTTGAAGAAGCGAACACGTCGGTTGGAAATCAAGATTGAAAACCTCAATAAAGCACAAGACAACCTTACCAGCGATAACTATTTACTGGAGTACAAAAAAAAGGATCTGCTCGTAGTCTCCGATAAGTTGGAGGAGGCGAATGAAGAGATCTCGATGAAGAATGCTGAGTTGATGGTGCAGCAGGCTAAGATTCAGGAGCAGGCGCAGAAATTACAAGCCATTCACCAGGAGCTCGTTGAAAAAAATGAAGCCCTGGAATTACAGAAAGAATCACTTCTGGATCAGTCGGATTACCTGCATGAGGCTAACGAAACGATTAGTCAGATGCACCGCGACATGGAAAAGCAAAAGGATGAAATTCTACAAAAAAACAAGGAGCTGCTTAACCTGAACAATGAAAAAAACAACTTGATTGGTATTGTCGCGCATGATCTGAAAAGTCCGTTGAATCAGATCAAGGGATTATTAAGCATCATGAAGCTCACCACATCGAATTTGACCGAAGAAACACTGAACTATATTGAGATGATGGAAGCCAGTTCTGGTCGCCTCTCTGATATGATTGCCAAGATCCTTGATGTGGAAGCAATCGAATCGAAAAAATTAAACCTGACCATTGAAGAAGTAGACCTTTCGGCGTTAGTGGAAAACCTGGTGAAAAGGTATTCGTTGACAGCGGAAAAAAAGAACATATCGATTCAATCATCCTTGCCAGATAAAATTACCGCGCAGGTAGACAAAGGATACACCGACCAAGTGCTGGAAAATTTGCTTTCGAATGCAATTAAATTTTCTCAGCCCAATAAAAACGTATTCATTAAACTTCATAAATCCAGTGGCACAGTTGTATGCGAAATCAAAGATGAAGGTCCCGGACTTACCGAGAGTGACAAGCAAAAATTATTTGGCAAATATCAAAAGCTAAGCGCGCGCCCCACCGCCGACGAAACTTCTACTGGCCTGGGTTTATCGATCGTAAAAAAATTCGTCGAAGCGATGCAAGGCAAAATCTGGTGCGAAAGCGAAGAGAAAAAAGGGGCCAGTTTTTTTGTTCAGTTGCCGGGGTAAAAGGTCAAAGTTCAAAGTTCATGGTTCATGGTTCACGGTTCATGGTTCAAAGTTCATGGTTTAAAAAGTAACTGCCATTTGTTTCAGGTTTGACGTTTGAGGTTTGAGGTTGGTTTTACGATAATTCATAGCTTATGTAAACTTCAGGAAAAACGAATAAAAGGACGATTGAAAAATCTCGTGAATCCATTGCGTTTCTTGATTCCTAAGTCTCTCTCTTCCGGAGAGAGGAAGGAGTGAGGCCATAAAAAAAAGTGACGCAACTTTAAACTTTAGCTCGTCCGGAGCTTTGATTTTGTTAGCAAAGCGGTTCTTCAAACAGTTCGAAAATTCTTTAGCATGAATTGTCATTTCAACTTTTTGAGCCGCAACGAGTGGAGCAGGGCACCAACCTCAAATTTCAAACATCAAATTTCAAACATCAAACATCAAACCTCAAACAACTGGCACAATTCCATCGATTAACGAAAATCGTAAACCATGAACTAATCCAGTTCCAACACCATCATGTATTTTGGTCTTACGGTAAGTTTGTCGTGTAGGGGATAGGTTGTATCGGTTGTCACTTCCCGTCCGGAGGTAAAACCTTGTAAGCGTTCGTTAAAACGCGGGAGGTTGAGCGTAATTTCTTTTTCCGTTGGGTTCATTACACACATTACGGTTTGATTGTCATCATACCGGAAATACACGTAGACACCATCTTCAGGAACGTATTGCATAAATTTTCCGGTCTTTATCGCAGAAGATTTTAACCTGAAGTTGGCGAGTTTTTTTGTCCACTCGAAAACTTGCTGTTCTTCGGAGGTGCGTCCTTCTTTGGTGAACTTGTTTACTTTATCGCCAGGCCAGCCACCGGGAAAATCAAGTCGTACCCAGCCATCGGGATTTGAAAAACCTTTCATGAGGATTTCAGTACCATAGTAAAGCTGCGGAATGCCACGGCACGTGAATAACCAGGCTAATCCAATTTTTTGTTTAGCGACATCTTCACCTACCACAGAAAAAAATCTGCTTTTATCGTGGTTGTCCAGGAAGATCACGTTTTGCATCGGATCTTCGTAAACGACATCACTCGCCAGCGTATAGTATAATCGATTTACACCGGTAGTCCATCCGAAAGGTTCGTTCACGGCTTGTTCGATACCATACAAGTTGGTTTGGAAATCCGCCAGTCCGGGAAGGTTACTCTTGAAGGGGATATCAAGTTTATTACGGCCGAAGTAAGCCTGGTTGACAACGCCGTGAACCCATGCTTCGCCAAACATCGTCATGTTCGGGTATTCATCCAGCAATGCCTGGTTACAGCGGTTCATAAATTCCATGTCGTTATATATGTAAGTATCTATTCTCCATCCGTCAACACCAAATTCTTCTACTGACCAGATCGCATGCTGAATTAAATAATTAGCAACGTAGGGGTTATTGTGATTCAGGTCAGGCATCATCGGTGTAAACCATCCGTTTGACATTTTTTCGCGGTCAACGGCAGCGCTATACGGATCGAGCAGGGGTTGATCTTTATAGTTTGTATTGGTGTAGGTTGGCCATTCGTGCAGCCAGTCTTTGGTTGGTTTTTCCTGTACGAAGAAGTGGTATAATCCCACGTGGTTATACACCGCATCCTGGATCAGTTTCATGCCGCGTTTGTGAAGTTCATCACTTAATTTTTTATAGGCAGCATCGCCACCGAAGCGTGGTTCTACTTTATAATGATTTGTGATGGCATAACCATGTTCGGTACGGTCAGGCATATCGTTTTGAAGGACAGGTGTCATCCAAAGAGTTGTGACACCAAGTTCCTGCAGGTAATCAAGGTGATTGATAACGCCTTGCAAATCGCCGCCATGACGATGAAAGATGGAGTCACGGTTCAGCGATTGATCTCGCATTCCCCTGATGCGATCGGTAGAAGGATCGCCATTACTGAAGCGATCCGGCATCAGAAAATAAATAAAATCAGAAGAAGTAACGCCCTGCGCATATTTGCGGTTTGTATCCCGTTGTTTCAACGGCCAGGGTACACGCTGTGTCTTTTTACCCTTTTTAAATTGAAGAATAATATCACCGGCTGATGCAGTGGCATCTATGGAAATATCCACCGCCAAGTATTTACCATGTTCAAGGGGAGTTTGTTTGATGACTTTCACACCGGCATAGTCAAAGGAGAGAGACGATTGATTGAACGATGGATCTTCACCTTTTATCAAAAGTTGAATTGTATTGTGTTTCATATCTGTCCACCAATTGGGCGGGTAGACAGCAATATTTTGTGCAACAGCTTGGAATGATACAACCAGGAGTAGGGATAGTCCGGCAAAGGTGAATTTCATGGTTTTTCTGGTCCTTTATGCGATGGTCAATTATTATGAAAAATTAAAAAACCAAGCAGGTATTACCCATTTTTTTGCAACTTTTATTTTTGGGAACGTTTGCGGGTTCGATTCCTGGCAAAAAATATTACATTTTATTTACCTTATTAGTCGCTTTTCTCCTACCTTATAATTGAATTGTGTAAAGGTGACTATAAGCCGCCCGTATCAGTTCAATTTAGTTTCCAATTATTAACCCAAACCAAAAATCCGTATGACAAAATTTTATCTGTTCAGCAGGTATCTTACGGTTCTACTCATCTTTATCACCACCACCGCGTGGTCGCAGGGCAGAACTGTAACAGGAAAAGTAACCTCCGCCGACGATGGCAGCGCTATCCCCGGAGTTAACATTGTCGAGAAAGGCACCAGCAATGGTACCATTAGTTCTGTAGATGGATCGTACACCATCAGCGTTTCACCCGGCGCCGTATTGGTGTTTTCTTTTGTTGGATATAGTGCCACGGAAGTTTCCGTTGGTGAACAAACCACGGTGAATGCGAGTCTGCAAGCCGATGTGACAGCCTTATCAGAGGTTGTTGTGATTGGTTACGGTGAAGTAAACCGAAGAGATGCGACAGGGGCCGTTGCATCCGTGAAAGCCGAAGACTTTAACATGGGTATTATTTCGTCTCCGGAACAATTGATCCAGGGCAAAACCGCCGGCGTTCAAATCACTCAATCAAGTGGTGAGCCGGGTGCTGGGGTTAATCTAAGGATACGTGGTACATCGTCTGTTCGCGCTAGTAATAATCCTTTATTTGTGGTAGACGGAATTCCACTAAGTGGCGGTGACATTTCAGCCGGTGGTGCAGATATTGGACGGGGTACTTCATCCGCAAAGAATCCACTCAATTTTATCAATCCCAATGATATTGAAAGTATCGACATTCTAAAAGATGCTTCCGCCACAGCGATTTATGGTTCAAGAGGGGCAAACGGTGTTGTGCTTGTGACCACGAAAAATGGAAAGGGTAAAGACACGGAATTAGAGTATGCAGCAACATTTAGTATTTCAAAGCAAGCAAAGAAATTTGATTTATTGAGCGCACAAGAGTTCCTGGAAGCGTATGGGACTACAGGCGGCGATGTTTCTGTTTTTGAAAAAGGAGGAAACACGGATTGGCAAGACGAAATTAATCGCACTGCCTTCAGCCACAGTCACAACTTAGCATTTGCTGATAGTTACAAGACCGGAGATTACCGCGTTTCAGTAAGTTTAGATGATCAGGAGGGTGTAATAAAGAAATCCGGTATGAAACGCGTTACAGGCCGATTAAATCTTAATCAGTCGTTCCTTAATGAAAAATTAAAACTATCCACTCAAATATTAGTCTCCCGGGTAAACGACCAGGCTGCACCCATAACCAATGCCGCCGGTTTTGAAGGTGATCTAATAGGCGCTGCAATTATGTATAACCCTGCGGCGCCAGCTACATCAGAACAAGTCATGGAGGGTGATATCTCAAATCCGTTAGCATTGTCAAAATATTTTGATGATAGAACAGAAACAGATCGCCAGTTGATCAATGTTTCACTAGGTTATGATATCACGGATGAATTTAATTTTAAAGTCAACACTGGTTTTGACCGGTCCCAATCTTTTAGAGATGCAGGATATTCTTCAAGCCTTCGAAATATGCAGGGCATCAGAGAAAATGGACGGGCATTTTTTGGTGATCAGGAAAACGAAAGTGATTTGTTAGAAGCATTCCTTACCTATCAAAAAACGTTTGACAATGCTTCAATTAATGTAATTGCCGGATACTCTTATCAGCAATTTAGAAATAACGGCAGCTTTGGGCAGGGCTGGGGTTTTTCAGATCACAGAAACAGCCAGATGCGTAAAGACCTGCGAGAATCGGCTGAGATATTAGGAAGCTATATAGATCAGGATTATCAACAGTATGCATATACGGGTACTACACTTGTTGTTTATTCGCTTGACCCGATAGGTTACGAAACAATTACACCGGCAACTGCTGCTGTACAACACGTGGGATTCCCAACAATACCAGTAAAATCTATGTTCGAATCAACCTTTGCTAATGAGGACGAACTTCAGTCTTTCTTTGGTCGCGTTAACTATACACTTCGTGATAAATACTTATTTACCGCCTCTGTCCGCACCGATGGATCAACCAAATTTGCTGAGAACAATAAATACGGAGTCTTTCCTGCAGCGGCCTTTGCCTGGAGACTTTCAGAAGAAGATTTTATGCCTGATGTTTTTGATGATCTAAAGTTAAGGCTAGGCTATGGAATAACAGGTAATCAGGAAATTCCACACAACCTGTACCAGGGACGGGTAAGATACAATGCTTTATCTATCGTGGCGACAGAGGGTGGACGCATTGATGTACAAGGTCCAAGTAATGTTGCGTTTGCAAACCCAGATTTAAAATGGGAACAAACCAGTCAGTTGAACGTTGGTATTGATTTCGGTTTTTTACAAAACAGGCTATATGGTTCATTGGATTTCTACAGAAAAAATACCACCGACTTGTTGATGCAAACTATCTCTGCACAACCGGCGCCAAATGCGTTTATCTGGAGAAATTTACCGGCTGATGTAATCAACAGTGGCATTGAAGTTACAATTAACGCAGTCGCAGTTGATAAAACCGACGTGGGTATTGATGTAGGTTTCAACTTTGCGTACAATAAAAACATGGTTAAAAACTATGATGGCTCACCCTTGCCTACAGGACGAATTCATGGACAGGGATTAACCGGTGCGTTCACACAGCGCATCGCCAATAACTATCCACTCTATACTTATTTTGTACGTCCATTTACCGGCTATGGTGATGATGGCTTAAATAAGCCA
>Ga0196965_1000496_pt1 | contig 22774 bp, 16 predicted proteins | sample S1_20metaG_FD_148668 | JGI IMG/M metagenome (GOLD analysis project Ga0196965, IMG submission 148668) | Soil microbial communities from Anza Borrego desert, Southern California, United States - S1_20 | ecosystem: Environmental > Terrestrial > Soil > Desert | place: USA: California | collected... | reverse complement strand
GTCTGGGGGATTCCGTAGGCCAGGTTGAAGCCGGTGAGGATGAGAATGGCGGCCAGGAAGTTGGTGGCGGGGCCTGCCAAGACGATCAGGAAGCGCTTCCACACGGCCTTGGCCTGGAAGGTGCGCTCGCGCTCCTCGGGCGGGAGGGCCAGCCACTCCGGAGACGGCTGGCCGGCGGCGTTCATGTCGCCCGCGAACTTCACGTAGCCGCCCAGCGGCAGCCAGGCGAGCTTCCAGCGAGTGCCCCTGGAGTCGGTCCAGCCGGCAATCTCCCGGCCGAAGCCGATCGAGAAGGTCTCGGCTTTGACTCCGAACCAGCGGCCGACGAGATAATGGCCGAGCTCGTGGACGAAGATCAGCGGACCGATGACGAGCAGGAAGCTGGCAATTGTCCACAGGACACCGGGATTGTTCAACGCATCACCTTCTTAACGATAGCCTCGGCCGCCGCGCGGGCCTCACGATCCACATCCAGCACCTCGTCGATCGAGGCGGGCGCCGCCGGCCCGTAGCATTGCAGAGTCTCGGCGGCGATGGAAGCGATGTCGAGAAAGCCTATCTCCCCCGCCAGGAAAGCGCCGACAGCGACCTCGTTGGCCGCGTTGAGCACGGCCGGCCTCGCCCCTCCCTCGCGCAGCGCCTGCCGAGCAAGGCCGAGCGCGGGAAAGCGCTCCGGATCCGGGGCGGCGAAGTCGAGGGTGGCGGTCCTGACGAGATCGAGCCGTTCGCACGGCGTCGCCATCCGCTCCGGCCAGGCGAGGGTGTAGGCGATCGGGATGCGCATGTCGGGCGAGCCGAGCTGGGCGAGGACCGAACCGTCGACATATTCGACCAGGCTGTGGACCACCGACTGCGGGTGAATGACGATGTCGAACGCGTCTTCGCTCAGCGGGAAGAGGTGGAAGGCCTCGATCAGCTCCAGCCCCTTGTTCATCAGGGTCGCGCAGTCGACGGATATCTTGGCCCCCATCGACCAGTTGGGATGGGCGACCGCCTGCCCGGGCGTGGCCGAGCGCATCTCCTCGAGGCTCCTGTCGCGAAAGGGCCCGCCGCTCGCCGTCAGGATGATTCGCCGGACCGATCCTGGCCGGGCCCGGTCGAAGCACTGGAAGATCGCGTTATGCTCGGAATCGACCGGCAGCAGCTCGGCCCCGCTCGCTTTGGCGGCCTCGATCATCAGGTGGCCGGCCGAGACCAGAGCCTCCTTGTTGGCCAGGGCGACGGTGCGGCCGCCGCGTATCGCCGTCATCGTCGGACGCAGGCCGGCGCTGCCGACGATGGCCGCCATCGTCCAGTCGGCGCCCGCCGCCGCGGCATCCGAAATCGCTTCCTCGCCCGCCGCGGCTTCGATGCCGCTTCCCTCCAGCGCCGAGCGCAGCGGCGCGAGCAGGGCGGCGTCGGCGATCACCGCGCGGCCGGCGCCGACGCGCCGGGCGGCCCCGGCCAGTCCTTCGACGTCGCGATGGGCGGTGACGGCAAGGACGTCATAAAGCTCGCGGTTGCGCTCGATGAGATCGAGCGTGGAGCGGCCGACGGAGCCGGTGGCGCCGAGGATGGTGACGCTTCGGGGCTGGGTCACGCGAGGCTGGCGATCAGGACGAGCAGAGTGGCGAGGATGACGGGAAGCAGGCCGTCGAGCCGGTCGAGCACGCCGCCATGGCCGGGCAGCAGGCTGCCGCTGTCCTTGACTCCGAGCCGGCGCTTGACCCGGCTCTCATAGAGGTCGCCGAGCTGAGCCAGGAGGCCCATCGGCGCTCCCAGCCAGAGGAAGTCCGGCAGCTCGCTCGAGAAGCCGAACAGCCAGGCGGCGACGGCCCCGACGACTCCGGCCCCGGCCATTCCGCCCAGAAGTCCGGCCCAGGTCTTGTTCGGGCTGATCCTGGGCGCAAGCTTCGGGCCGCCGATCGAGCGGCCGGCGAAATAAGCGAAAATGTCGGTCGCCCATGTCACCAGCATCAGCCAGAAGACGAGGTAGATGTCCGCCCACGCGATGACGAGCAGGGCGAATGACGGGACTCCGATATAAACCATACCCCAGCCGAGGCTCAGACGGCGGCTGGCGAGGCCCGCCAGAAGCGCCGCCGCCGCGACGGCGGCAAACCCCTTCCACGTGTCCAGGAAGGTCGAGGCGGCGATCCCCTCCACGTCGTCGATGACGTCGATCTCGCCGACCGGGTAGAGATATTGCGAGGCGCCGAGCAGGACGAGGACGAGCAGGCCCAAGGCGAAGTAGCTCCAGCCCCGCTTGAGGCGGTGCATGTCGCCCCATTCGAGAATCATCACCGCGGCGCCGGCCGCGACCAGCAGCCGGAACAGCCAGCCGCCGACATAGATGGCGACGCAGGCGACGGCGATCATCACCACACCGGCGGCGAAGCGGGTGAGGAGGTCCGACTGGGGCACCGGCGGGGCCGCTTCGCTCATCGGCCGCCGAACCTGCGCTCGCGGCCGGCATAATCGGTGAGTGCGGCGCGAAGCGCCTCGCCGTCGAAATCCGGCCAGAGAGTGTCGACGAACAGCAGTTCGGCATAGGCCGACTGCCAGAGCAGGAAGTTGGACAGGCGCTGCTCGCCCGACGTCCGGATGAGCAGGTCGAGCGGCGGCAGCCCGGCGGTATCGAGCGAAGCCTCGACCATCGCCTCGTCGACGTCGGCCGGCCGGATCTCGCCCGCCGCGACGCGGGCCGCGATGCCGCGCGCGGCCTCGACCAGCTCGGCGCGGGCGCCGTAATTGAGCGCGATCGCCAGGGTCATCCGCTCATTGCCCGCCGTGCGTTCGACAGCTTTGTCGACCAGGTTGGCAACATCGCGCTGAAAGGCATTGTGATCGCCCAATATTTTAAGCCTGATGCCTTCACGATGCAGGGCATCGAGCTCGCGCGTGATGTAGAAGCGCAGGAGCCCCATCAAATCGTTGATCTCGTCCTGGGGCCGCCGCCAGTTTTCCGACGAGAAGGCGTAGAGGGTGAGGCATTCGACACCCGCCTCGCCGGCCGCCCGAAGCACCTTGCGCGCCGCTTCCGCGCCCTGGCGGTGGCCGGCGGCGCGGGGCAGCCCCCTCGCCTTCGCCCATCGGCCGTTGCCGTCCATGATGATGGCGACGTGGCGAGGAACGCTGGGACCGCCGCCGCCGGAGCTTTCCGGCGCGGAAGGGACTGGGCGGGCGGTCACTGCTGAAGAATTTCCTTTTCCTTCGCCGCCGCGGCCGCGTCGATCTCCTTGATCGTCTCGTCGGTCAGCTTCTGGACCTCGGCCGAGAGGCGCTTGTGCTCGTCCTCGCTGATCTCGTGCTTCTTCTCGTCCGTCTTCAGAGCCTCCATCCCGTCGCGGCGGACGTTGCGCACCGCGATCCGGGCCTTTTCGGCATATTGGCCGGCGAGCTTGGCAAGCTCCTTGCGGCGCTCCTGGGTCAGATCGGGGATGGGCAGTCGGATATTCTGGCCGTCGACGATCGGGTTGATGCCGAGCCCGGCGTTGCGGATAGCCTTCTCGACCGGAGTGACGTTCGACCGGTCCCAGACCTGGACCGAGAGCATGCGTGCTTCCGGAGTGGAGACCGTCGCGACCTGGTTGATCGGCATATGGGCGCCGTAGACCTCCACCTGGATGGGATCGAGCAGGCTGGTCGAGGCGCGGCCGGTCCTCAGGCCGACCAGGTCGTGCTTCAGCGCTTCGACGGCGCCGTGCATTCGGCGCTGGATGTCGGCCTTGTCGTAAGCGGGCATGGTCTCACTCCTCGTTCTGGACGATCGTCGCGGTCCCCTCGCCGCTCAGCACACGGGCGAGGTTGCCCTGCTCGCGGACGTTGAAGACGACGATCGGGATGTTGTTGTCTCGGCACAAGGCGACGGCGCTGGCGTCCATCACCTTGAGGTCGTCGGCAAGCACGCGCTGGAATGACAGGCTGTCGTAGCGCCTGGCGTCCGCCTTCTGCTTCGGGTCGGCGTCGTAAATGCCATCGACGCTGGTGCCCTTGAACAAGGCGTCGCAGCCCATTTCGGCGGCGCGAAGGGCGGCGGCGGTGTCGGTGGTGAAATAGGGATTGCCGGTGCCGGCGGCGAAGATCACCACCCGCCCCTTCTCCATGTGGCGAAGCGCGCGGCGGCGAATGTAAGGCTCGGACACGGTCGCCATCGGAATGGCCGAGAGCACCCTCGTGTCGGCGCCGATCTTCTCGAGCGCGTTCTGGAGCGCGAGCGCGTTCATCACGGTGGCGAGCATCCCCATATAATCGGCGCTCGCCCGGTCGAAGCCCTTGGCGGCGCCGGCGAGGCCGCGAAAGATGTTGCCGCCGCCGACGACGATCGAGAGCTGATGCCCCGCCCCGATCGCCGCGGCGATCTCCCGAGCGAGCCGCGCGGTCGTGTCCGGATCGATCCCGAACGCGCCTTCCCCCATCAACGCCTCGCCCGACAGCTTCAGCAGGATCCGGTTGAAGCGCGGGCGCGGCATGAGGTTTGCGAGGTCCGATCGGCGAGAGAAACGGCAGGTGGCGCACCTTAATAAGGGCGCGCCACCCTGCCAAGCAGGTTAGGCGTCGGCGGGCTCGGGCTTGCCCACGCCGGAAGCGGCGGCGACTTCGGCGGCGAAGTCGCTTTCCTTCTTCTCGATGCCTTCGCCGAGCTGGAAGCGGACATAGGCATTGAGGCTGATCGGGCTGCCGATCCGCTTGGACTCGGCGGCGATTACGTCCTCGATCTTGGTCTTGTTGTCGATGACGAAGAGCTGGCTCATCAGCGCGTTTTCCTTGCGGAACTTGGCCATGGCGCCCTCCACCATCTTGGCGACGATGTCGGCCGGCTTGCCGCTCTCGGCCGCCTTCTCCGAAGCGATGGCGCGCTCGCGCTCGATCAGCGACGGATCGAGCTCGTCGCCGGTCAGGGCCTGCGGGTTGGCCGCGGCGATGTGCATGGCGAGCTGCTTGCCGAGCTGGTTCAGAGCCTCCGAATCGCCCTCGCTCTCCAGCGCGACGAGGACTCCGATCTTGCCGAGACCCGGCTTCACCGCGTTGTGCACGTAGGAGACGACCACGCCCTGCGGGACCTGAAGGACCGCCGAGCGCCGAAGCGACTGGTTCTCGCCGATCGTCGAGATGTTGGCGGTGAGCTTCTCCTCGACGGTGCCGCCGCCGGGATACTGGGCCGCGAGGATGCCCTCGACCGTGCCGCTGCCGTCCAGCGCGAGCTGGGTGACCGCGGTCACGAACTCCTGGAACTGCTCGTTCTTGGAGACGAAGTCGGTTTCGCTGTTGACCTCGACGACGGCGCCGCGATTGCCCTGGACGGCCACTCCGACCAGGCCTTCGGCGGCGGTCCGCCCGGCCTTCTTGGCGGCGGCGGCGAGGCCTTTGGCGCGGAGCCAGTCGATCGCCGCTTCCATGTCGCCCTGGGTCTCGCCCAGCGCCTTCTTGCAATCCATCATGCCGGCGCCGGTGCGCTCGCGCAGTTCCTTGACGGTGGCGGCCGTGATCTCAGCCATGTCTAAAATCCTCTTAGATTGAATAGGAAAAACACCGTTCGCCCTGAGCTTGTCGAAGGGCTTTCCTTCTCTCAAGGAAGGAACGGGCTTCGACAGGCTCAGCCCGAACGGGAGAGGGGCTATCCCCTCTCCCTCTGGACTCAAGCGTCGGCGAGCGCCGCTTCCGGCGGCGGCGCGTCCATCGCTCCGATATCCTCGCCTCGGGCGGCGGCGCCGCCCGACTTGCCGGCCAGGGCCGCGTCGGCGATGGCGTCGCAATAGAGGCGGATGGCGCGGCTGGCGTCGTCATTGCCCGGGACCGGGAAGGCGATGCCCTGCGGGCTGACGTTGGAATCGAGGATGGCGACGACCGGAATGCCGAGCACGTTGGCTTCCTTGATCGCCAGCTCTTCCTTGTTCGCGTCGATCACGAAGATGACGTCCGGAAGGCCGCCCATCTCGCGGATCCCGCCGAGCGACAGCTCGAGCTTGTCGCGTTCGCGGGTGAGCTGGAGCACCTCCTTCTTGGTGAGGCCGGCGGTGTCGCCGGAGAGCTGCTCCTCGAGGCTCTTGAAGCGCTTGATCGAGTTGGAGATCGTCTTCCAGTTGGTGAGCATCCCGCCCAGCCAGCGATGGTTGACGAAATGCTGGCCCGAACGGCGCGCGGCCTCGGCGATCGGCTCCTGCGCCTGGCGCTTGGTGCCGACGAACAGCACCTTGCCGCCGGCGGCGACCGACTGGCGGACGAAATCGAGAGCGCGCGCGAAAAGCGGCACGGTCTGCGACAGGTCGATGATGTGGACGCCGTTCCGCTCGCCGAAAATATACGGCTTCATCTTCGGGTTCCAGCGGTGGGTCTGGTGGCCGAAATGCGCTCCGGCCTCGAGCAATTGCTGCATGCTGACGTCGGTGGACGCCATGGTCTTTCTCCTTCCGGTTATGCCTCTGCAGGGCCGAGGACCCGCCTTGCCCCCGGATCAGTCCGGGGTTCGGCGGGCACCGGTATGATGGCCCTGCATGTGGGATGGGCGCGCATGTAGCGGCAGCGCCGCGTTAAATCAAGCTGGCGCGGGGCTGGCGGCGCGAGCCTGGCACCCTTAGATGGAGGTTCAGCAAGCAACGGAGCCGATCTATGTCCCGCCAGCCCACCTACCCGAAAGACGCCGCCGTGGGCGACGAGGGCGCCGGCGCCGACAAGGAAGCCGGCAATGGCTCGGCGGCGGCGGACGGCTCCAGGCGCACCAAGCACCTCGTCACCGGAGCGGCGATCGGCATCGGCTCGGCGGCCATCGTCGCCGCCTTGCTTTACGCCAAGAAGCGGAAGGCCGACCGCTAACTATTTGTTCGCAAACTGAACCTTGGCTGTCAGCCGGGTTCAGGCGGGGCTCAAGGGAATCGGGCTAGACGCTCCTCGTCAAACAAGGAGTGTTTCCAATGCGTACCCTCGTCCTGGCCCTTTCGGCCGCCACCCTGACCGTGCCCGCGCTGCCGGCCGCTCCGGCCTTCGCGCACGGGACCACGACCTATCACGGCAAGACCTGGCGCGGCTCCGACGGCCGCATGTATTGCCGCAAGCCGAACGGCACCACCGGCCTCGTCGTCGGCGGCGCGGCCGGCGCGCTTGCCGGACGCGAGATTGCCGGTCGCGGCAGCCGCACCACCGGCACCGTGCTCGGCGCCGCGGTCGGCGCCCTGCTTGGCCGCCACGTCCAGCGCAACGTCATCAGCAGCCGCCGCCGCTGCCGCTAGGCGCAGCAGCCGCAAAAACGCCGTCGAACGCCCCGGCCAACGTCGGGGCGTTTTGCTTTGGGCCCGCCGCGGGCGACGCTCCGATGTTGGGACACGGTGTCATGACGTCACAGTAGAAGTACGGAGCCGCCGGTGATAAGCTGTTGAGGCGAAACGGCGCCGAGCCTCGAGCCGCCGAAAAGGGAGAGCCGAATGAAAAGACTGATCCTGGCTGCAGCGGGGCTGCTCCTTGCCACGGCCAATACGCCCCCGGCCTACGAAGGCGCCAAGCCCGAAGGCGAGCTGGACTCGGTGGTCGCGGCCGAGGCGCCCGGACAAGCGGCGCCCGCGGCCGCCAAGCCGGCGAATCCCAAGCCGCACAAGATGGCCGCGGCGCCGGCCGAGCCCCGGGCCGGTACTTATCCCCGCTGCTCGGCAACGGTTCGCGACCGCTGCGTCCAGGGTCGCTCCGGCGCCCGGCATCGCTCGGCGCCGCAGGATCGGCGCATCCAGCTGGCGATGAGAGCCGGCGAGCGCGGCTGAAGGCGCAACTGCGAGACCGATCTCAGTCGGCCATGCTCTAGCTCTCCCGCCCGTACCATTCGTCGAGGCGCATCAGCTGGTCGTAATCCCCGTACGGGGCATGCTCCGGGTGGAGCTTCGCCGTGAACGGCTCGTCGCCGGTCAGCCAGCGCGCGGCGGCGCCGAGGAAATTTCTCGCCGCGACGGTCGTGAATTCCGCGGCGTCGATGCCGCCACGGCCCGTCACCGGGCTGGCGACGTAGCCGAGCTTGCCGGCCTTGCGGGCTAGCGACCAATATTCGAAGCAGGCCGGCACCCCCGCGATGCCCTCGAATCCGCCCCGCTGGGCGATCAGTCCGAGCAGGCCGAGCTGCATCGAATAGCCTTCCGCGACCGCCTTGGGCCCCGGCGGCGTGCCGGTCTTGTAATCGACGATGGCGAGGCTGCCGTCGGCGAAGCGGTCTATCCGGTCCGCCTCGCCGTACAGGGTGATGCCGTCCATCTCGCATTTTCCCTTCGCCTCGGCGGCGACCGGGCGGCGGCCCGAGGCGAGGTTCTTCGCCATCTCCGCGGCGATCCAGTCGATCGCCTCGAGCAGGCGCGGCTGCCAGAGGGCGCGCATCAGCGGGTGGGCGGCGGCGTCGCCCAGCAGCGCTTCCGCGCGGGGCCGGAGCCGGGAAGGCTCGCAACGGTCCTCCTTCATCCACGCTTCGAGGACCTTGTGGACGGCGCTGCCGCGCCAGGCGGCGCTGGGATCGGCGTCGATCACGTCGAGCGGCGCGAAGCCCAGCATCTTGCGTGCGTAGAAGGCGAAGGGATCGGCCTTGAGCCGGTCGACGTCGGTGACGGCGATCTGCCGCGGCCGCAGGCGCACCTCCGGACGGGGCGCAGGCCGGGCCGCGGGACTGTAGGCGGAGGGCCGGTCGAGCGCTCGCGCCCAGCCGCGGTGGCGCGGCGAACGTGTGACTCCGGCGGTCATCGCCTCGAGCCTCAGCCAGAAGCGCGAGGCGATGGCGGGTGAGCGGGCGTCACGGCGGGCGCGGGTGACGAGCACCTCGCGCCCGCCGAGCGCGATCGCGAAATCATGGGCGGCGAGGCCGATCCGGCGCTCGAGGCTGGGCAGTGCAAGCTCGTGCCGGACCCTGGGCGCCAGCCACGGGTCCGGAGTCGGCAGTTGCGGCCAGACGCCCTCGTTCAGGCCGCCGAGGATGACGAGGTCGGCCGACTGAAGCCGCGATTCGATGAGGCCCCAGATGAAGATGCGCGGGTGCTGGCCGTAAGGCGGCCTCACCGCCACGCCCGCGAGCAGCTGCTCCAGCAAGGCGGGAAGGCTGGCGGGCGAGAGGCGGGCGGGGCCGAGGCCCGATGCCGGCTCGGCCGATTCGAGAAGCTCGGCCGCGGCGCGCCCGGCCGGCCCGGCCCAGATTTCGTCGCCGCTGAGCTCCGAGGCCGCCTCGCGCAGCAGTCCCAGCAAAGCGGGAAGCGAGGAGCCCCCGGCGCGAAAGCCCCGCTCCAGCGAGCGCAGGCGGGGGGCCACGTTCCTCCACCAGGAATGGGCGCGCTCGCGCCGCTCCCAATCCCGGCCGCCGCGATCCGCGAGATGTTCGCTTATCCCGTCGAGGCCCGCCGGAGGCCGCGGGCCGCGAAGCGCGAGGTCGAGCGATCGGGTGCCGTCGAGCCACTCCAGCCTCCCCTCCCCCCGCATGACCAGGGGATGCTTGAGCAAGGCAAGGAGCGGCACGGGCGCGAACTGCTCGGCCGCGGCGGTGGCGAGGGCGAGAAGCAGGGTGCCGGGGGCAAGCTGGGAGAGCGGGCGGCCGGCGCTGTCGTCGGCTTCCACGCCCCAGCGGCGCAGGTGGGTCGAGACCCGCCGGGCCAGGTTGCGATCGGGCGTGACCAGAGCGGCGGTTCGGCCCGGCGTCTCCAGAGCCTCGCGCAGGGCGATGGCGATCGTCTGCGCTTCCTCGGCGGGATCGGCCAGCTCGAGCGCGCGTACGCCGGTGAGGCGCCGGTCCGCGGGAGGGAGATCCTGCCAGCGGTCGGTGAAGGCGGCGGGCTTCATGGCGTTGGCGATGGCCCGGCTGCGCGCCGCAGGCGCGTCCCGGCCGCCGCCCCAGCGCCAGCGTTCGACCTCGGCGCGGCCGACGCCCATGCGGTCGAGGAGGAGCTTGAGGTGGAATTGGGGATGGGTCTCGATCGAGCGCCGGCGCAGGCCGGTCGCTTCGTCAGGCTCGTGTGGGCCGAGCGCGTCCCATTCGTCCCCGGCCATTCCGAGGTCGAGGCCGGGAAAGACGACGAGGCCCTCGTCCAGCCTGGAGACCGTGCGAAGCAGACCGGCAACGGCGGGGCCGCCGCTGGTTATCCCGGCGGCGGCGACGAAGCCCGGCGGCGGCACCCTCCGCCAGCGGGCGGACACCGCGGCGAGTAGCCGGTTGCGGCGGTCGGCGAGGTCGATCCGGCCCCTCTGGGCGAGCAGGCGCGGCCATTGGTCGAGGATGATCGTGAGCCGCTCGAGCGACACCTGCCAGTGGAGCGACAGATCGGGCAGTCCGGCGGCGAAGTCGCGCAGCCGGGACGGATCGACGCCTTCGACGAGCAGCTGATCGAGCGTCCTTGCGAGATCTTCCGCGAGCCGCAGCGCCTCGGCCGCGTCGATGTCGGCGAGCTGCTGCTGGACCAGCCGGGCCAGAAGGAACAGCCGCTCGAGCGGCTCGACCGCCGGCGGCAGCGCCTCGCCCTCGTCCAGCGGCTCGAGAGCGCCGCCGATCCGCTCGTCCAGCTCCGGGTCGCCGATTGGCACGAGGCGGGGCAGGAGCAGCCCGCCGCCCGAGCGCCGGACGAAAGCGTCGGCGACGGCGCGGGCGGCGCGGTTGTTGGGGACGAGAAGGATGCCCCGAGCAAGCCCCATGTCGCCGCGGCCGTAGCGGGCGATCAGCCCGGCCGCGAGCGCGTCCGCGAAGGCCCGGTGCGGGGGGATGGTGTAGACGCTTGGGCGGATGGAGCTCACGGCGAGACGTTAGCGGCGGCTTCAGGCGAGCCCAAGCACTTCCTCGGTCTTGCGGATGTTGGCCGGGGCTCCGACGTCAAACCACAGGCCTTCGTGGACGGCACCGAACAGCCGGCCCTTGGCCATCGCCCGGTCCCAGAGCAGGTTGGTCGAGAACGGGCCCTCCGGCACCTCCCCTTCGAGCAGGCGCTTCGACACGATCTGCACTCCGGTGAAGACGAACGGCGCGACTCCGCCCGGCTTGCGGCGCTTCAGGACTCCGCCCGAGCTCATGTGGAAATCGCCCTGGCCCTTGTGGCAATGGGCCCGGGCGAGCGGCACGAGGAGCAGAAGCGCGTCCATGCGCGAATCGTCCCAGCTCGAGGCGAGCAGGCGAAGCGAGTCGACCGGTCCGTCGATCCAGAGATTGTCGGAATTGACGACAAGGAAGGGATCGGCGTCGATCAGGGGAAGCGCCCTGACCAGGCCCCCACCCGTCTCGAGCAATTGTTCACGTTCATCCGAGACAAGGATATCAAGTCCTTGGACCCGATTATTCAGATGAGCTTCGAGAGCGTCGGCGAGATAATGAACGTTGACCACGACCTTCTCCACGCCCGCGGCGCGAAGGCGGTCGAGGCAATGGTCGAGCAAGGGCTTGCCGGCGACCTCCACCAGCGGCTTCGGCCGGGTGGCGGTGAGCGGACGCATGCGCTTGCCGAGCCCCGCGGCGAGCACCATCGCCGTCTTCGGTACCTCGCCGTCCGGGACGGGACGGAGGGCGAGCGGCCGGCGCTGGCGGTTCATTCGTAGATTTTCCTGAGGCACGCGTCGTTCCGATATTCCGCCGGCACATTGGCATCGAACCAGGCCCGCACGGGCCCGAGCGCCGGGTGGTCGAGATTGCGCTCGAGATAGCCCCAGATGCGCGGGTGCATGGTGGGGTAGAAGGGCTTTCCGTCGCGCTTCCAGAGCCGCGTGAAGATGCCGAGGATCTTGGTGTTCCGCTGCGCTCCCAAAATCTCGTAATGGGCGCGGAAAAGCGCGCGGTCGGCGACATTGGCCCGCTCGCAATAGCGCTCGATCATCGCCTCCTCGAGCTCCTGTGAAACGTCGCAACGGCCGCTCCCCTGGAGCAGCGAGACCAGGTCGTAGGCCGCGTGGCCCGCGAGCGCGTCCTGAAAATCGAGAAGTCCAAGCTCGGAGCGGTCCGGCAGCACCATGAGATTGTCGACGTGATAGTCGCGCAGGACCATCACCGGATATTCGCCACCGATCCGAAGCACGTCCTCCCAGACGCTTCGCCATGCGGGCAGGAAGGCCTGCTCATCGACTTCCAAATCCAGCGCCGGCACATACCATTCGGTGAAAAGCAGGACTTCGCGGCTAAGCGCGGGATCGTCGTAGGGCGGAAGGTCTGCCGGGGCGGGCCGTGCCGCGAGGCGGGCGAGGATGTCGACGGCGCTTTCGTAAATCTCCCTCTCGCGCTGCGGCTCGCGCTGGAGCAGCGGCCCCACCCGGTCGTCTCCGAAATCCTCCAGCAGCAGGAGCCCCTTCTCCGGGTCGACGGCGAGGGGACGCGGGGGAAGGAAGCCGCGGTCGAGCAGGTGACCCGCTATGGTCAGGAACGGTCCGATATCCTCATGCTCGGGCGGCGCATCCATCAACACGGCGGTTTCGCCGCTCTCGCGGTGGACCCTGAAATAGCGCCGGAAGCTGGCATCGCCCGCCAGCGGCCGGACCTCGGCGCCGCCCCAGCCATGCTTTGCAAGGAAGTCCGGCGCCGCGGGGGGCGGAATCATCGGGGCGGCCATCGCGTCTCCCAAGCGGCGGGCACCTCCGCTGTCAAGCTACGGGCGCCCTCCCCTTCCCTGCGCAGGGTGAGGCGAAGCGAATGCGGCCACAATGCGCTTCCCATCCGCTCCGGCCATTCGACGATCAGCGCCCCCTCCTCGAGCGCCTCGTCGAGGGCCAGCTCCTCGATCTCCGCCGGATCCTCGACGCGGTAGAGATCGACGTGCCAGACGGGGATGCCGAGCGCCTCGTAGGGGATGACGATGGGAAAGGTCGGGCTGGCGACGTCGCCGACATGGCCGAGGCCGGCGAGCATCCCGCGCGCCAGAGTCGTCTTGCCCGCTCCCAGATCGCCGAAAAGGGCCACGACGTCGCCCGCCCTGAGCTGAGCGGCGAGCCCGCGGCCGAACGCCTCGGTCTGTTCAGGCCCGTCGAGGCGCATCACCGCTTCCGCGGCAGGCGCAGGGTGACGGTCGTGCCCGCGCCGGGCTCGGACAGCAGTTCGATCGTGCCGCCATGAGCTTCGATGAATTGCTTGGCGAGCGGGAGGCCGAGGCCGAGGGCGGAGCCGTCCGCGCCGCGCGGGTCGGCGGTGCGGGGGAAACGGTCGAAAACCCGGGCCTGGTCGGCCGGCGCGATGCCGCGGCCATTGTCCGAGACGGTGATCGCGGCCTCCTTTCGGTTGCCGGCGGCGTGGAGGAGGACCCGCCCGCCATGATCGGTATAGGCGATGGCGTTCTTGAGCACGTTGTCGATCGACTGGCGAAGCCGCGCCCGGTCACCGGCGACCGAGCCGGCGCCCGCCTCGATCTCGACGGCGAAGTCGATTTCCTTCTTCGCCGCCGACTCGCCGAACGCGTCCGCCACCTCCGCGCACAGCTTGGCCAGGTCGACCTTGTCCTCGGCGAGGAGCAGGCTGCCGCTGTCGCTCTGGGTGAGGTCGAGCACGTCGTCGATGAGGGTGCTGAGCCGGACCACCGAGTCGAGGATGGCGGTGACATATTCCTTCGCCGTCGGCGCCAGATCGCCCGCATAGCCCCCGGCCAGCATCTCGGCGAAGCCGCCGATCGAGGTCAGCGGCGTGCGCAGCTCGTAGCTCATGTTGGAGACGAAGGCGGTCTTGAGCCGGTCCGCTTCCTCGAGCGCCTGGGTTCGCTCCCTCAGCGCCGCCTCGACGGTGCGGCTGGCGGTGACGTCGAGCATCGTGAAGAGCGCATTGCCGTCCGGGAGCGGGACCGCGGCGAACTCGAACTCACGCCCGTCGGTGAAGGCGACCCGGCCGTTCCTCTGCTTACGCTCGACGGTGGCGCTCCGGACCAGCTCGCGAACCAGCGCGGCATGGCTCGCGGTCTTGAGCTTTCGGGCGATATGGGCGGTCAGCGCGTCGATGCGCGGGCTGCCGGCGAGCTGCTCCTCGTCGAACTGCCAAAGCTCGCGGAAGCGGTTGTTCCAGAGGTGGAGGCGTCCGTCGGAAGCGAAGACTCCGACCGCCTCGAACAGATTGTCGAAGGTGGCCGTGCGAACGCGCAGCAACGTGTCGCGCGCCGAAGCCAGGCGGAGCTGCTCGGTTCGGTCCTCGAAGATGAGCAGGAGCCCGCCGTCGGGCAGCGGCTGGGCGACGACCCGCAGGTGGCGCCCGCCGGGGAGCAGCCAATCCTCCTCCTCGGCGGCGAGTCCGCCGGTGAACCAGCGGTCATGCTCCTTCTTCCACTCCGGATAGTCGCGGACCTCGGGCAGATGGCCGGTCTCGCGCATGGCGTCGAGCAGGCGGTTGAACTCGGGACGGTCGGCGAGCAGATCGGGCCGCAGCGCGAACAGGCGGGCGAAAGGCTGGTTGGAGAATATGAGGCTGCGGTCGCGCGCGAACTGGGCAACCCCCGCGGAGAGCCGGTCGAGCATGTCGCGCTGAGCGTGGACGAAGCGGGCGAGCTCCGATCGCGCCTGCTCGCGGTCCTCGACGTCGATGGCGTAGCCGGCGACCCCGGCCTCGCCGAGCGGCACCTCGACCACGCGCATCATCCGCCGCTCGCCGCCGATCGTGGCCGGAACGTTGCGGGCATTGGGCTGGCCGCTTTGACGAACCGCGGCAGCCTCGGCGAGGGCGCCCGCCTCGCCTTCATCGACCAGCTCGATTCCCCCCTCGACGACGGCCCGGCCGTCCTCCGCCTCGACGGCATCGACATAGGCGCTGTTGACCATCGCCAGGCGCAGATCGGGCCCGCGATGCCAGATCGGGAAGGGCGCGGCCTCGATCAGGCCGGAGAGGGCGTCGAGCGCCCCCGCCAGCTTCTCGCTGCGCTCCCGAAGAGCCGCCACTTCCTCCTCGCTCTCGGTCGCGTCGCTGAACCAGAGCAGGACCGTGCCCGCGGCATAGGAAGGCGGCGCGGGGCCGCCGCGGACCCGGTAGACCCGGGCGGAACCGGCGGGCCGGAGGGCGAGGGTGAAGCCGCCCGCCGCTGCCGCCGCCGCCGCGACATGGGCGAGCAGCGTCTCCGCATCCTCTTCGGTCAGGGCCTGGCCGAGCTCCGCCAGCCGTTGTGGAACGCGGTCGAGCCCCAGCGCGAGCGCGACGCGCTCCGCCTCGTCGAGGCTGCCGTCGCGCCGGACGATGAGGGGCAGCGCCGGCGACGCGGCGAGCAGGGCTTCGTGATGACGGGTGGCGTCGAGCCGCGCCGCCGCGGCGCGGCCGCGCCCGAGGCCGCGCAACGTCGCCCAGACCGCGAGCGCCAGCCACGCGCCCAGGACGAGGGCGGCCGCCGCGAGGGAGTTCGGGGAGAGGCTTACCATGGAGGGCTCTCTCTAACCGGGCTCCGGAGCCTCCGGAAGGGCGCACACGAAAAGGAGGGACGGATCCGGCGGCGGTTCAGGCGAGGAGCGGCGCGAACTCGGGATGGGGTCGAACGTTGCTCAGCAATTCCTCGGTGGCAGGTCCGATCGTCACCGGATTGCGGATGCCGCGCAGGACCGCGACGTCGAACAATTCGTCGACCTGGGTCTGGTAGCGGATGAACTCCACCATGGCGCCGCGCCGCAGGTCGACGACGGCCACCCCGCACCAGGGCGCTTGGCCGAGCCGATCGAGCTCGGCATGCAGCGGAAGATCGCTGAACGCGGACTCGCGTGGCCGGGACAGCCCGATCAGGGCGAAATCGCCATGGATCGCCATTCCGCGCGTATAGCCGGGGCAGAAGGCGATCGCCTCGCGTTCGCCGGTCGCCAGGTCGACTCGGACGAGAGTGCCGCGTCCGGATTCGAGGAGCAGCAGATCGTCGCCGAACATACGCGGGCTGTGCGGCATCGACAGCCCGTCGGCGACGATCCTGTCCTCGACGACGTCGATCAGGACGCCGCCTTCGCCGCGCTCCTCCCGCCAGCCGCTGGCACGGTCGGTGGCGCTGAGGGCGGTCACGTAGCGCGGCCTTCCGCCCGCCATGGCCAGGCCGTTGAGGTGGCAGCGGTCTTCCGGAGCCAGCGCCGAAATGAAATGCGGCTTCCAGACAGGGCGGAAGCTGAAAGTGTCGTCGACGGTGGCGAGGCAGGAATAGAGGCTGCTGACGAAAAGGATGCGGCCGGACGGCTCGACGGCGAGGTCGTGAGCGTCGACATAGCCGGTGGTGTGAGCAAGGCGCGGGACGAAGACCCGATCATAGGCCCGATTGGCGAACTCGCCCGGCCGAAGCATGTTCTTCAGGCGCCAGATCTGGAACAGCGAGGCGACGTAAAGCGTGTCGCCTTCGACGTGCAGCCCCATGGCGCGGGCATAATTTTGCTCGTTGAACGCAACCCGTCCGTCGGGAGCGACTCCGGCGACGATCAGGCGGCCGGTCTGATAGGAGGTGAAGGCGAGCGAGACCTGCTGCTCCAGCAGCCAGGGCGCCAGGCCGGGCGAGAGGGTGACTTGAGGCGCGCCGGCGGTGTCGGCCGGCGCCACGGGTTGCAGGAAGCGGCTGCTGTCGCTGGACATTGCGCCTCCGCTGGTAACGGCGTCATCCGCGGGCCGCCACCAAAAGAAAAGGGCGGGACGCCGAAGCGCCCCGCCCCAATCCGTTCAAGCCTTCGCCTTAGAACTTCACGCCCGCTCCGAAGCGGAAGTAGCGGCCGCGAATGGCGTCGAAGTAGGTGACCGAACCGCCGCCCGCGGGAACCGGGAACGGCTGCTTCGTGTCGAACAGATTGTCGACGACGAGGCTGACGCGGAAGCGCTCGTTCAGCTGGTAGGTCAGCGACGTGTTGACCAGGAGCAGGTCCTCGACGAACCGGAACTCGTAGGCATCCACATCGGCGTCGGGGTCGTTCAGAGCCTTGCCGAAATACTGGCCCTGCACCTGCCACGCGAAACCGTCGTTCTTGTAGGTCAGGTTGGTCGTGAACTGATGCTTGGAGTAGCCGATGCCGCCCCGGAGCGTGGTCCTGTCGCTGTTGCCGACCTGAAGATCGAGCTGGTGGTTGTAGAGATAGTTGACGCCCAGGTTCAGCGAGCTGTTCGAGCCGAGGAACGGGGTGTCGATCCGGTAGGCCAGCTCCGCGATCAGGCCCTCGAAACGGAACTGGGCCGCATTCTCGTAGCCGGTCCTGATGAACTCGATCTGGCCGCCCGCGTCGCGATCGAACAATTCGCAGAAGTTGGTGCCCGAGGCCGACACGGAGTTCGGATAATCCGCCGAGTCGTAGCAGGCCTCGAGGACGTTCTGCGCACTGAGCGACTGAACGGCATCCTGGACCTCGATGTCGACCCAGTCGACCGCCAGGGTGAAGTTCGAAAGGAAGCGGGGACGGAGCACCGCACCCACCGTCCAGGCATTCGCCTTCTCGTTGACCAGGTTCGGATTGCCCGAAAGCGAACCCGGCGACGTGAAGTCGACGATGTTCGACTGGAAGTCGGGATCGAGGCCGGCGGCCGCGCAGTTGGCCTGACGGGTCGACGGATTGGGACCGCCGTCCAGGAAGCGCGAATCGCACGGATCGTTGGCGGTGGTGAAGGTCTGGCTGGTCGGGTTGAAGAATTCGGTGATCGCCGGAGCCCTCACCGACCGCGTGAAGTTGCCGCGGAAGGTGATGTCCTGAATGGGCTGCCAGGTGGCACCGGCCGTCCAGGTCCAGTCGGAACCCGCCAGCGAGTGATCGATATAGCGGGCGGCGCCGTTGAGCTCGAGGGAGCGGATCATCGGGATGTTATTGTCCCGGCTGACCAGCGGGATGGTCAGCTCGGCGAAGAACTCGTCGGTGTTGAAGCTGCCGGAGACCGGATCGAGGATGGCGAACTGGCCGAACGGCCTGCGGTCGTTCGCCGGATCGCCGTCGTCATTGGCGTCGACGAGCGGATCGGGGTCTTCGCCGCCGCGGTAGAAGTCGCCGGGATCGAAGCTCGTGCTTTCCTTACGGTGCTCGTAACCGAGCGCGAAGCCGACACCGCCGCCCCAGATGTCGAACAGCGTTCCGGAAACGGAAGCCGTTCCCACCCATTGCTCCGACACGGAGTGGGGATTGGTGATCGCCGTGATATAGTCCCGAGCCTCCTGGCTGACATTCCGCCCGAAGGGGTTGAGCGGAGCGCAGGTGGAGCTGACCGTGGCGATTTCCGGATCGGCCGAACCGGCGCCGCAAACGATGCTTCCGCCGGGACCCGCGACGGCGTTGAGAGCATGCTCCAGGTTCTGCTGGACGACGGCGCGGCCCTGACCCTTGGTTTCGGAATGGCCGTAATTGCCGACCACTTCGAAGGTCATTTCCCGCCCCATGGCGTTGAACGTGCCGTCGAGTCCGGCGACGAAGCGATAGAGCTCGACCTCCGAGGAAGCGCGCCCGGAGATGATGTCCGTGTTCGCGCGCGTCACATAGAAATAATCCTGGTCGGCTCCGATCAGGTTCGCGTCGCTGGCCGGATTGTTCGCGATGTTGTTGGCGATGATCGCCCGGGCCGACGGCGCCAGGAACGGATTGTCGAGGCTGACGATGAACTGGCCGGCCGGCTCGCCCGCCGTGCCGAAGAGATAGGTATTATATTCCGGCTGGCCGCGGAAGGTCGTGCCGCGGCTGTTGGCGTACCATGCCTCGCCGAACAGGCGGACGTTGTCCGTGAGCTCGTACTGCGCGAGTGCGGTGCCGAGATAGCGGCGGGTCGGCGCGAGCAGGTTGCCCGGAAGGGCGAAGCCGTTGCCGCCATTGAAAGTGATGATGTTGCCGGTGGCCTCGCCGAAGTCGATCGGAACGAGAGTCCCGTCCGGAGCGAACATCAGCGGATTTCCGCCGGTCTGGCCGTTGTCGGTGACGCCGGCCTGGAAGTCGAAAGCCGTCGCCCGTGCCGGATCGAGCACGAAGAGGAAGTCCGACACCTGCGGGATGCCCGTGGCGGACAGGAGGGCAAGGCGCCGATCCTCGATATAGACGTTGTCGAACTCCGAATCTCCGAGCGGAGTGGTGAAGAAGCTGTTCAAGCCGAAGCCCGGACGCGATTCGAAATCCAGGCCGCCGGTCTCGTTATACTCGCCCGCGATCGAGATGTTGCCGCGATCCCCGGCGAAATTGTGGCCCGCGGCGCCGCGGATACGGTAATCGCGAGCGTCGCCGCGCTGCGAGATCGCATATTGCGCGTCGAGCTGGATGCCGTCGAACTTGCGCTTGGTGATGACGTTGATGGTGCCCGCGATCGCGTCCGAACCGTAGATCGGAGCGCCGCCCACGGCGATCGTCTCGACGCGGTCGACGAGGATCGTCGGAAGCACGTTGAAGTCGACCTGCGAGCCCGCGCCGGTCGGCCCGAAGATCGAGGCCGTGTTGGAGCTGACGAAGCGGCGGCCGTTGACCAGGGTCAGGGTCCGCTGGTCGCCGAGGCCGAAGAAGTTCACGAAGTTCTGGCCCGAGCCGATGTCGCCGCCCTGGCCGGTGCCGACCGGGCTGGAGCCCGGAACGCCGAACGCCGGGAGCTCCTCGAGAGCGTCGGCGATATTGGTGTAGCCGCGCTGCTCGATCTGCTCGCCGCCCATCACGACGGCCGGCTGCGGCGTGTCGAAATTGGCGCGCGGGATACGCGAACCGGTGATGACGATCTCGTCCTCGGTGGGCGCGCCGGCGGTCTGCTCGGTGTCGACCTCCTCGGTCGCGTCAGCGGCGTCCTGCTGTTGCTCTTCCGTCTGGGCGAAGGCCGTGGTCGGAAGCGCGACCGCGGCCAGAGCAAAGAAGGAAGCCGAAAGCCGAAGGCGGCTTGAGCGAGTGCCACGCATATTTATATCCCCAACCTAGAGTGTCGGGCGACGGGTAGCATCTACACCTGTAATTGTATCGTTGCTGTTGATTGCCATGGAAAAAAACCCGCGGAGTGTAACTTTAGGGACACAGGGCGCCTCCGCGGGGCCGCTGCCCTGAACGAGCGGCGGCCACTCGCCGGGCCGCTCAGTCCTCGTTGCCGGACGCGCCCGCTTCCCACCAGTAAGGCTCGCGGATGCGGGTGCCGGTCACCACCTCGTTCATCGTCACCGGATCGTAGAGTCGGCCGCCGAGCATCACGCGGTGGACCTTGTCGCTGTTGCGTATGTCCACCGTCGGATCGGAGTCGAGCACGACGAGATCGGCGAGCTTGCCGGTCTCGAGCGAGCCGACGTCGCGGGCATAGCCCAATGAGGTGGCCGCGGCGATCGTTCCGGCGCGGAGCGCCTCGACCGGGCTCCAGCCGCCGCGGACGAAGGACCACAGCTCCCAATGCGGGCCGAGCCCGGCCTGCTGGCCATGGGCGCCGATCGCGACCTGGATACCGCGGTCGGCGAGCTTCTTGGCCTCGCGGGCGGTGTCGTCGTCGACGAAATCCTCTTCGGGCGCCATCGTCCGCCGGACGTTCTGGGCGGCCAGCAAGTGCGGCGGAGCGTGCCTCGACAGCAGGGGATGGCGCCAGACGTCCATGTGCTGGCGCCAATAGGGATCGCCGGCGAGCCCGCCAAAAGCGACGACCAGGGTCGGCGTGTAGTTCGTCTTCGTCTGGGTCCAGAAGCTGACGACGTCGTCGTAGAAATGCTCGACGGGCACATTGTGCTCGACAGTCGCATTGCCGTCCTGGATGAGCGACATGTCCATCGTGTAGAGCGACCCGCCCTCCGGCACCACCTCCATGCCCTCGCGCTGCGAGGCCGCCACCACCATCTGCCTCTGGTCGCGCCGCGGCTGGTTGTAATTCTTGACGCTGTGCGCGCCCTGCGCCTTCAGCCGCCGGACGTGGGCGAGCGCGTCCTCGAACGTGTTGATCTCGGCGTAAACGTCGGCCGCCTTGGCGCCGTAGACGATCTCGCCGGTCGAGAAGGTGCGCGGAGCGAGAATCTTGCCCGCGCGCTGCATCTCCGAGGCCGCGAAGATCTCGGCCGCCCGCGCCGACGGATCGTGAGCGGTCGTCGTGCCCATGGCGAGGTTGGCGATCTGCGCCCAGTTCTGCTGCGGGATGAGATCGTCCTGGCCCTGGGGGCCGTGGGCATGGGCGTCGACAAGCCCGGGGATGATCGTCTTCCCGGTCACGTCGACCGTCCTCGCCCCGGCGGGGATGCTGACCTGCCCGCGCGGCCCGACCGCCAGAATCCGGTCGCCCCTGACGACGATGACTCCGTCGTCGATGATTCCGCCGTCGGCCGCCGCCATGGTGACGATGCGCGCCCCGGTGAGCGCGACGGTGCCGGTGGGCCGGTCCGCCGCGACCTCCATCGACAGCGACAGCCCGCTGGCGGGCGGCTGGAACTTGGGCGCATTCTCGGCCGGCGGAGCGGAACCGAACAAGGCCGCGGTATCGACGGTGTAGAGGGTGGGTCCGGTGCTCCAGTGGATCCGGCGGCCGCCCCCGGACCAGTGGATGAACTCGGCGCCCACGGCGCTGATCTTGGTGACCGGGAGCGGGCCGCCCTTGGCGTCGGCCGCGACGTCCTGGGTGCCCGGCATCAGAGGCATCACATAGGCCTGATAATTCTGCCGGAAGGCGAGATACTGGCCGTCGGGCGAGACCTGATAGTCGCTGACCATCTCGCCGGTCGAATGGACGTGCTTGGCCTCCCCGTTCAGATCGGTGCTGACGAGCTGGCGCTTGCCCGCCGAGTTGGCGATCATGAACAATCGCTCGTTCGAAGCGCCGAATTGCGGCGCGGCCCCTTCCGAGGTTATCCGGACCGGAGTCCCGCCGGCCGCTGCGACCCTGTAGATACCCGGATTCTCCGACCATCGGGCGGCGGTGAGGAAGCCCCCCTGCCCTTTTTCGAAGACGATCGTCCTGCCGTCGGGCGAGAATGTCGGGCGCGCATAATGACCGGGCTGGGCCGTCAGCTGGCGTGCCGTCCCGCCGGTCGCGGCGACCGCGCGGATCCGGCCGAGGGCCCGGTCGGTCCAGCCGACATAGGCGATCGTCCGGCCGTCGCGGGACCAGGCCGGGAAGGCCTCCATCTCGTCCTCGTTGCCCCTGACCAGCCGCCTCGGCGCACCGCCGGCGGCCGGCTTGATCCACAGCTTGCCCAGCGTCTCGAACACCACCTGCCGGCCGTCGGGCGAAACGCTCGCCCAGCGCGGCATCTTGGTCTGGAAACGGTCGGGGGCCACCTCCACCTGCGGGTGCTGCGCGTCGATGACGATCCGGGTGTCGCTGACCCGGAAGGGGATCTCGCTCGCCCCGCCGCCATTGCCGTCGACGCGGCGAAGCTTGCCGCCCGCCCAGAAGACGACGCTCCGGCTGTCCGGGGTCCAGGCCATGTTCGGATAGACTCCGGTCACCGCCCAGGTCTCCTGCACGTCCTGGTCGAGATCGTCGTAAATCTTGCGCTCCTCGCCCGAGACGAGATCCTTCACGTAAAGCTTGGAGCGCGCCCGCTCGCGGCGGACGAAAGCGATCCTGGCGCCGTCGGGCGAAGGCGTCGGCCGCACCGAGCCGCCGACGCCGGAGACGGCCGTCGTGACTTCGCCGGTCTCGAGCTCGTAACGCTGGATCTCGAACAGGTTGGTGTTGGAGTTCTGGGCATATTCGAAGATCGGCCCGGGGGTAATGTTGCGGGTGAAGTAGATGCTCTTGCCGTCCGGGGCGTAGGTCGGCTCGCCCAGCTCCTTCTGGTGCTGCTCGTTGGGCTTCTTGACCAGCGGCACTCCGGCGCCGCCCGAGACGTGGTAGAGCCAGACCTCCCCGGTGCCCAGCGAGCGACCGGTGGTGAAATGCTTCTTGGCCGAGATGAAGCGGCCGTCCGGGCTCCAGCTCGGCTGGTAGAGGAGCCGGAAATCCTCCTTGGTCAGCTGGCGCTTGTCCGAGCCGTCGACGTTCATGATCCAGATATTGTCGCCC
>Ga0196965_1000495_pt1 | contig 22842 bp, 9 predicted proteins | sample S1_20metaG_FD_148668 | JGI IMG/M metagenome (GOLD analysis project Ga0196965, IMG submission 148668) | Soil microbial communities from Anza Borrego desert, Southern California, United States - S1_20 | ecosystem: Environmental > Terrestrial > Soil > Desert | place: USA: California | collected... | reverse complement strand
GTGGAGGCATGGGAAGGCTTCTGCCCTTTCTAGTTAAGACTTAATGAATCCATTATAAGAATAGCGTGGGTTTACCCTGCGCTATTCCTATTTAAATAAATAACCATGAAGCATCTGTACTGCTTGTTTTTAGCACTTGCCGTTACCTCTCTCGCATCTGCGCAAACCGTTACAACCGATCCAACCTTTCCAAGCGCGGATCAACCTGTTACGATCACCGTGGATGTCTCAGGCACATCGCTCGATCATTTTGCCTGGAACAATGATTCTAATCCCGTTTGGATTTGGACATGGATCGCGGATGGATGCTCGTCAAATTGTGACGCGCCGACAAACGTAAACCCCGCTACAGCCGCACAGGATGCGGCGAAGGTGACACGCATCAGCACTGACCCAGATATTTATCAGATCACTTTTACACCAACTACTTTTTTCAATAAGCCGGCATCAGAGTTAAAGGAAATTGGGTTTAAGTTTAAGTCCAGCGACTGGGCAGATAACAAGCAGACAGACAACGATCGCTTTATTACGTTTTCGTCTGACTTCCAGGTTGCATTAACACAGCCTTCCGTTTTTCCGGTCTTCAAAGATAGCGGCGAACAACTGACAATCAGTGCAAATGCGTCTGGGTCGTCAACCATGAAGATTTTCATTAATGGAAATGAAGTTGCATCAACTGCGGGTGTTACATCCATTAACTACGTGCACACAATTACTGAAACCATCGGGACATCGACTGTTGAGGTGAGAGCAACAAGCGGATCGCAGACAAAGTCAGCGACATTTGACTACACAGTTCGCACTGCAAGTGTCGAAGAAACGCGTCCGGATGGAGTAGTGGATGGAATTAATTATCACACAGATAACACCACCGCCACGCTTAGTGTTTGGGCTCCAGGAAAAACCTCAGCGTACCTAATTGGTGACTTTACCGATTGGAAAGTGAATGCCGACTATCAGATGAAAAAGGATGGAGAGCATTTCTGGATTCATATCGATGGATTAACGCCTGGTGTCGAATACGCTTTCCAATATCTGATAAACGAAAGCCTTTACATTGCTGATCCCTATTCTGATAAAATATTAGATCCGGATGACCAATATATTCCTGACGTGATCTATCCCGGCCTTAAAACATATCCTTCTGAAGCGCTTTCACAGAAATGGTATTTTAATCGTCTTTCGGTTTTGCAGACAAATCAGTCCCCTTATGAATGGCAGACCATCAATTACTCAAAACCTGAAACAAAAGACCTTGTCATCTATGAAATGCTTGTCCGCGATTTTGTTGCAGCGGACGACAGAAACTATCAGACGCTCATCGATACCATCGGATATTTCAAGAGACTTGGTATCAATGCGGTTCAGCTCATGCCGGTTATGGAGTTCGGAGGCAACGATAGCTGGGGCTATAATCCCACCTTCATGTTTGCACCAGATAAAGCTTACGGCACGAAGGACAAGCTCAAAGAATTTATTGACCGCTGTCATGCGGAGGGAATTGCAGTGATTCTTGACATTACTATGAATCATCACGATACGCCAAATCCGTACGTGATGATGGACTTCGATTTTACCGCATTCAAACCTACGGCTGCGAACAAGTGGTTTAACGTAGATGCAAAACATCCATTCAATGTGTTTTTCGACATGAATCATGAAAGCACATATACCAAAACTTATCTCGATACGGTCAACTATTATTGGCTGAACGAATATAAGGTTGACGGATTCCGGTACGATCTTTCAAAAGGCTTTACGCAGCGAAACAACCCAAATAATATTGATGCCTGGGGAGCGAAAGACGATTCGCGCATCGCGATATTAAAAAGAATGGCTGATCGCATTCGTGAGTATTCTCCTGACGCGATACTAATTCTTGAACATTTTGCCGACAATGCCGAGGAAGAAATTCTTTCTGACTACGGCTTTTTACTGTGGGGCAATATGAATCACGCGTACAATCAGAATGCGATGGGCTTTGGTTCGGATTCTGACATTAGCTGGGGTTCATACAAAGCCCGCGGATGGGATGACCCCAACCTCATCACTTACATAGAAAGTCATGACGAAGAGAGGATGATGTTTCGGAATTTGCAGTTCGGAAATTCCTCCGGAGGTTATTCGGTGAAGTCGTTGGATAATGCTTTGGACAGGGTAAAGGCAGCGGCTGCATTTTTCTTTACGGTTCCAGGACCGAAGATGCTGTGGCAGTTTGGTGAGTTGGGCTATGACGTTTCAATTGATTTTAACGGACGGGTTGGAGCGAAGCCGGTAAGATGGGAGTACCTTGAAGATCCGGCGAGGGAAAAGTTGTTTGAAACCTTTGCCTCACTAATTCATCTTCGGAATTCGTATGATGTTTTTGATACAGAGGATTTCTTTATCACCGGAGGAAGCACTCTGTCAAAACAAATCACGCTTCGAAATCAGCCATATACGACAACACCTGCGAATGCGGACGAGATGAACGTTCATGTTATCGGCAACTTTGATGTGACCGCCAAAAACGTGGCCTTGACTTTTCCGCATGCAGGCAATTGGTTTGATTACTTTTCAAGTGGGGATACGCTTAAGCTGAATTCTCAGGCAATCACACTTACACTCGCGCCTGGCGAGTTCAGGCTGTACACGGATGTGAAACTGGCGAACCCGGGTGAAGAGCTTAATAGCTTTGTTCGGCCTGCGTCGCCGGTACTTGTTTCTGTTACAGAAACGGATGGCGATGTTGTGCTCACATGGGAGGATCACTCAGAAATAGAAAACAGTTATTCAATCTATCGGGGCCTCAATGGCACATTTGAAAACGTCGGAGAGGCAAGTAAAGATGCAACCACTTTCACAGATGAGTCTTCACTTGTTCCAGAGACAACTTACACTTATTACGTGTCTGCTAATAACAACTTTGGCGCTACGGTGTCAAATGAACTTGACATCACGACAACGATAGCTGTAGTTTCCAATGAACCGTCATTGAATAAACGGATTCGAATTGCGCCGAACCCGGTGGCTAGTACCTTAACCATTCATTCAGCGATGCAAATCCGTTCCGTATCCCTGCTGTCGCTGGAAGGCAAACGCACCAATCTTTCATTATTGGAAGAAAATAAATGGAGCGTGTCCGGCATACCCACCGGATTCTATATCGCTGAAGTTGTTACAAATGCCGGAATAGCTAAATTGAAAGTTGTTAAGCAATAATCAACCTGTCATGAAGAGATTTCTCCTCCTGTTTGTTCTTGTATCAAACATTGCCGTTGCCCAAAAAAACAAAAAGCCCGACTTCCACCACGTGGAACCTGCATTCTGGTGGACGGGAATGAAAAACACATCCCTGCAGATACTGTTTCACAACAAGGATATCAACATTGCAGACTATCAACCATCAATCCAATACGATGGCGTGACCTTGAAAGAGGTGAAGAAAGTTGAGAACCCGCATTATCTTTTTCTCACGCTGGATGTATCTCAATCTGCGAAGGCTGGAAGGGTGCCTGTGACTTTTAAGGCAGGAAAGAAAACAATCACACACGAATACGACCTACGTCAGAAATCCACCGACAAAAACCGGATCATGGGATTCAGTCCGGCTGATGTACTCTATCTGATCATGCCCGACAGATTTGCCAATGGCGACCCGTCGAACGATTCCATTCCCGGTATGTACGAAGGTGCAAATGCCAAAGAAGACTTCGCGCGAAGGGGCGGCGACCTGAAAGGCATCAGCGACCATCTCGATTACATCAAAGATTTCGGCGTGACCGCACTTTGGTTGAACCCGGTACTGGAGAACAACCAGAAGCGTCAGAGCTATCACGGTTATGCCATTACCGATCTTTATAAAGTTGATCGCAGGTTCGGCACAAACGAGGACTATGTAAACTTTATAAAGAAATGTCATGATAATGGATTGAAAGTGATCCAGGACATGGTGATGAATCACATTGGCAATGAACACTGGCTGATGTACGACCTTCCGGAGAAGAACTGGATTCACCAATTTCCCGAGTTCACCAGATCGAACTACCGCGGCTCCGTGATCTCCGATCCTTACAAATCAAAATATGATGAAACGCTCATGAGCAACGGATGGTTTGACACCTCCATGCCTGACGTTGATCAGACAAACGAATTGTTTGCAACGTACCTTATTCAAAATACACTTTGGTGGATTGAGTACGCTGGTCTCGATGGCATCCGCATGGACACCTATCCGTATCCCGATAAGGATTTCATGGCACGCTGGGCCAAAGAAGTGCTGACCGAGTATCCGACGTTTAATATAGTAGGAGAGGCATGGGTGAATTACATACCGACAACCGCTTACTGGCAGAAGGATATGAACAACAACGATGGGTATGAATCAAATCTGCCATCGGTGACAGACTTCGCATTCTTCGGGGCAGTACCACAGGCGTTGCATGAGCAAGGTGGCTGGGATACAGGATTGGCGCGTCTGTACAATCTGCTAGCCCAGGATTTCCTTTACCCGAATGCGAACGCTAATCTTACTTTCCTCGACAATCACGATGTAACAAGATTCTTCCTTTCGTGCGGCAGAGATATCAATAAGTTCAAGATGGGAATGACCTTCCTGCTGACAACACGCGGCATTCCGCAGCTATACTACGGTTCAGAATTGCTAATGGATGGCGATGGTGGGCATCACCCGAATGTACGAAAGACTTTCCCCGGGGGGTGGCCTGGCGACGAAAAGAATGCGTTCACGAAAGAGGGCCGGACGCCAGAGCAAAACGATGCATTCAATCACCTCAGAACATTATTGAACTGGCGGAAAGGAGAGAGCGCTATCCACAGTGGCAAGCTGACGCATTACATCCCGCAGGATAACGTTTATGTCTATTTCCGTTACAACGATACAAAAACTGTGATGGTGGTGATGAATGGAAACACGGAGGCAAAGACGATCGGGACAAAACGTTATGCTGAGAATATCAAGAATGCGAAATCCGCACGTGATGTGATCGGTGATAAAACGGTTGACGATCTTTCAACGCTGACGATCCCGGCGCAAACGGCGCTGGTACTGGAGTTGAAGTGACAACTTACGACGATCGAACGAAGCCCATAGGCGCGGGCTGTGTGGAAATAGCAGCCGCGCCAACACGATTATGGATGCGCTTCTTTAATCACTCCTCGTCCGACCGTTGGGCACGCACGACGACCAGTTACCGTCATTCCGCGACTACACGCTTACTATGAAAAGCAAAGTCAATTCTGCGGAACCCCCTCGATTACGAGTGTACTATGAAATGGCACATTTCACTGGCTACACATTCGAAGAACACACAATTTATGATGGAGCTCATTCTTCAAAGAACTTCTCAAGAACGTAATCACTTTTCCACCGTGGGCAATCAAGGGGATGGCGCAGACCGCGTCAGCACGCTGTAGGAAAATAGCAGTCGCGCCATGACGTCTTGTAGCTGCGTATCGCCCTAGTTAAGACACTTTGGATGCCACATGCTCTATGTGTCATTGCCTGCCAACTCTCATTGGTAGTATCGCCTTATGTCATTTGCTAACTAGACAATGTAGCTGGCCGTATTTGGTTTTGTGATTTGCTAACCAGGCAATGTTGTTGGCCGTGGCTGGGAGTGTCAAAAGCTAACCAGGGACTGTTATTGGATCAAGACCCTATGTCATTTGCTAACTAGCCCCTGTCATTGGTAGTAACAGGCTATGTCATTTGCTAACTAAGCAATGTAACTGGCCGTATTTGGTTTTGTGATTTGCTAACCAGGCAATGTTGTTGGCCGTAGCTTGTAATGTCAAAAGCTAACCAGGGACTGTTATTGGTATCAAGACGCTATGTCATTTGCTAATTAGCCACTGTCATTGGTAGTAAAACGCTATGTCATTTGCTAAGTAGCCAATGTAATTGACCGTATTTGGTTTTGTGATTTGCCTGTTGCCAGTGGTACCTCGCGCTACCAGGCACCCGATAGCATTTACATTTGTAGAATCATCCTATCTCAGCTCACTACCCGGGATGTAAAAGGGTATTAACGCTATGTCAATCTAACAGGCGATGTCAACGACCTGATGAGCAGTGTAGAAAATTGCTAATACTCCAGATTTGCCTTTAATCTATAAGCCTTCGCGGCTTCATCCAGTTCGGAGCTGAGATCGTCGTCATAACTAAAGTTAAGAAGCTTCCATTCGGCGGAGGGCTTGTAGAACAGTAATGAAAATCTGAGCGGTTGGCGGTCATACCTAACCATAAATGTATAAAGCGTCAGATGGTCGCCTACTGATTTTGTTGTGATCAAATTATATCCTTCATACTCACCCAATTGCTTTAATGTGCTGTTGAGCTTGAACTTCACGTTTTCAATGTCATCCTTTGCATCATCCATCCACTTGTTAGTGGTAAAGATGTAATCAATAGCCTCGTCGGCGCTTTTGGTCTTATACAAGTCGAAGAACCGGTCAATCATTTTTTGTGGTGCGTCTTGGGCCACGCATGCGACAGAATGAAGCAACATGCCAAGCAGGATAATTTTTCTCATACGGTATATTATTGAAACATTAGGCGTGCAAGCTATGCGAGTTTTAAAATCTTTCAAAAGGAGCACGGAATCAAAAAGCCGGACAACCTGACGTGACGCTGGCATAGGCGGGGCGCAAGCGGTGTACTTGTGGTCCCGTGTGGCCATGAGCGCGATTGGATCGAAACGAACCATCGTCAAGGGCGACCTTGAACTTTGAACCTTATACTTTGAAACACTGTAATCTTGAACTTTATAACACTTCAACCTTAAACCCATTGTCGTGCAGCCAGCCCGTTGTGTCGCGCAAATTGACTTGGGATGCATGTTTTAACCAAAACCGGCAGGTAACCGTAAACCGTTGCGGTACCGTTTGCAAAGAAAAATTCGAGGTTTTTTGCGTGTATTGTCGCTTTATTATCATTATATTTTATCTGGAATTCAATGTCAGGAGATTGACCCACCACTTGCTGACGCGACTTTGAGTTCTGTTGTCAACATTTTTTTTAACCCAAACCAAAACAAAAACCGTATGACAAAATTTTATCTGTCGTTTAGCAGGTATCTGACGGTTCTACTCATTCTCATTACCACGGTCGCGTGGTCGCAGAGTAGAACTGTTACCGGAAAGGTGACATCATCAGATGATGGAACCGGATTGCCGGGTGTGAACATTCTCGAGAAAGGAACTAGTAATGGAACGGTGACTGACGCTGATGGAAACTATTCCATCAATGTAGGCAACGATGCCACGCTGACATTTTCTTTCGTAGGATTTGCAACCCAGGAGGTTGTAGTCGGAGCCCAGAATTCGGTAAACGTAACACTTCAAACCGATGTAACGGCACTGTCAGAAGTGGTTGTGATCGGTTATGGAGAGGTGAACAAGCGAGATGCAACCGGCGCAGTTGCTTCCGTACAGGCTAATGAATTTAACCGAGGCGTTATCTCATCCCCCGAACAATTGATCCAGGGTAAAACCGCCGGTGTACAAATAACCACAACAAGCGGTCAGCCAGGCGCGGGTGTTCAGTTAAGGATTCGAGGCACGACTTCTATTCGTTCTAACAACAACCCGCTATTCGTTGTTGATGGTGTTCCGCTAAGTGGCGGTACCCAGCCTGCGACGGCGGATGTCGGTATAGGAACCAATCCAGATACAAACCCCCTGAACTTTCTGAATCCAAGTGACATTCAGAGTATCAGTATTTTGAAAGACGCATCTGCCACTGCAATCTATGGTTCACGTGGTGCAAATGGTGTAGTAATCATTACAACGAAACGCGGCAAAGGGTCGAAAGGAAGCTTTGATTTTGGGTCAAGTGTCAGCTTGTCAACTCCTGGAAAAACATACGACCTTCTGGGAAGAGAAGATTTTCTAGATGCCCTGACACAATATGGCAATGACCGTGTTGCTGAAGATTTCGGTGCTGATACCGATTGGCAAGACGTAATTTTAAGGAATTCCGTATCTCACAAGCAAAACCTTTCTTATTCGCGTGGCTTCGAAACAGCTTCGATCAGAGCATCACTTGGTTACGAGAACCAGCAAGGTGTTCTTGAAAATTCGTCGATGAAGCGGTTAACCGGAAAGATAAATGCGTCAAAGTCATTTATGAATGACCGTCTGAACATAGATATCTCAACAACCTTTTCAAATGTAAAACGCGAAGACCCGGCGATCAGTGGTAATGCCGGATCTACAGGTGACCTTCTTGGCGCTGCATATATGGCAAATCCGACATGGCCGAACGATCCCAATTTCGACGAGCTTTTCGGCGCCAGGAACCCGGCTAATATGCTGGAAACTTTCCGCAGTGAAGGTAAAACAAACAGAGTCCTCGCAAACATCTCGGCCGATTACAAAATCAATGATTCATTTACCGCAAAGGCGACTTACGGCCTTGATGGTTCTGTTGGCGAACGCGTAACATTAAATTCCGGACTCTCACTTAACGTAGGTGATAACGTTCGGGATTCTGGTCTTGGTCAGTTGAATGAAAATAGGACAACCAGCAACCTTGTTGAATTGACGTTGAATTACAACAAGAAAGTTGGTTCAACGGCTATCGATGTTGTCGGTGGTTACTCAGTACAAAGCTTCCGTAACCGCTATTTCTGGGCAACAGCCCGGGGCTTTACGGATTACGAGAGCTTCGATAACATGGACACAGAATTAAGGAACTCTTTTGATGCAGGTGATGCTGCTGCATCGGACATCTATGGCGACTATAATAACTGGGGTGTCTCCGATGCCCTTGTTGGTGGTACTCAAGCATCAGGAGGATTCGTAAGTGGCGTGGACTTCGGAGGAGAAGGAGCATTGGAACAAAGTTATTTTGCAAGACCTGGTGGCGTTACCGTTAACGCGATCGCTGCGAATTTCTACGATCAAATCGATTATCTTCAATCGTACTTTGGGAGAGGTAATTTCACGATCAACGATAAGTATTTGATCACAGCAACCCTCCGTGTTGATGGCTCGTCAAAATTCGGCGAGGATAACCGTTATGGCGTGTTCCCTTCAGCTGCACTGGCCTGGCAAATGCATCAGGAGGATTTCTTCCCTGATGTGTTCACAACCTTTAAACTTAGGGCGGGTTACGGTGTAGTGGGTAACCAGGATGGACTTGGGTATGGGGAATTTATCCGCCGTGAACGGTATGCGGATGCAAGCGTGGATTTAAACCGTCGGATTGTGGTTCCAGCAACAGAAACAAAGGGCTCCGTTAACCCTGGGCTTCGTTGGGAGTCTACAACCCAAACAGCTGTCGGTATAGACTTCGCAATCCTCGACGAGAAATTTAGTGGTAGCATCGACTATTATGTAAAGAATACTACTGACCTGTTACTCCGCCGTATCGCGGCACAACCTTCTGTCGCGACGCAGATATTTGATAATCTGGACGCAGTCGTCGAAAACAAGGGATGGGAGCTATCTCTTACATACCAGGCCGTTGAAACAGACGATGCATCTTTCAACATAAGTGGTAACGTTTCTCACAATAAGAACGAGTTGAAGGACTTTGGTGGCGTGCTCGACGCCGGTCAGATTTACGGACAGGGATTATCAAACGCTTATGCGCAGCGCCTTGCAGGCGGACACCCGTTGTTCTCCTATCACCTAAGAGAGTTCGAAGGCTTCGATGAGAATGGCCAGCCTATTGGTGATAACCAGGTATTCATAGGCAAGAGTGCACTACCTACCTGGAACATGGGTCTGAACGTGAATGTCCGTTATAAGACTTTCGACTTCGCAATGTACTTCGCAGGTCAATTCGGCCACTATATTTACAACAACACCAGGAATGCATTGTTCACTGCGGGGTCGATTGCTGCCGGCGCAAATAATGTGACACGCGATGTGCTCACAAGCGGCGAGTCGGGTACTGCTGAGGCTGCGGTATCAACCAGATTCCTTGAAAAAGGTGACTTTGTCCGGGCGCAGACACTGACCATTGGATACAGGATCCCGACAGGCGATGCGAGCTTTGTAAATAACGTTAGGGTATACTTCAATGCCCAAAACCTCTTCGTCATTACCAATTATAGTGGTCTTGATCCTGAAGTGAGTTCGAGCCCGGCAGAAGCTAGTTTGTTAAGCAATCTTCCTACTGCAGGTATCGATTATGTAGCTTATCCCAGACCTCGTATATTCACTTTGGGTTTAACCGCATCATTCTAAAAAGTTATTTTTTAAACACATGGAAATGAGTAACAAAACAATATTCAAGAACATGCTTCGCATCCCGGCATTAACGGTGGCGCTGCTCATGTTTTCCTGTGACCTGGTGATCGATGAGACGGACTCGCTGATTACCGAAGGTCCATCGGACGTTTTTAACGGCGTTGAGAATCCGGCATCGTCCGTTGATAATCTTTACAACGCCATCACGAGCCAAATGGCAACGCAGGAAGAATTGTATGCACTGACGGAGGTAACTACGGATGAGCAGGTGGTGCCAACGCGCGGTACGGACTGGGGTGATAATGGTCTTTGGCGAACACTACACGCGCACACCTGGGGGCCGACGCACAAGTTTATAACAGACCTATGGAATAATAAAAATGCCGCAGTGCTAAGAGCAACCGAGATCATCGATCCATTGAGTAATGCTAATGCAGAGCAGATCGCTCATGCGAAGTTCATGCGTGCTTACAACATGTGGCTCGTCATGGATAGCTTTGGGCAGGTTCCATTTAGAAATCCTACAGATGGGCCTGATGTTACGCCAGACGTAATGACACGTCAGGAAGCGTATGCTTACATTGTCCAGGATCTTGAGGATGCAATCGCCGGGTTGCCTGCGAGCGTGCCGACAGCCACTTCAAAGACACGGGCGGCAAAAGCGACAGCAAGGTGGTTACTCGCAAAAGTAAAATTGAACGCGATCGTTTATAACGGTGCGTATGGGGATGGTGATCTGCAGGACGTTATTGATCTCGTTGATGAAATCGAGGCTGAAGGTTACGCCCTTGTAGATGGCAATTATTTCGATTTGTTTGCAGGACCTGATTTTAGCAACACAGACGTGATATGGGCCCTGGCAACGGATGTGAGCAGTAAGATGTGGAATTCACTCCATTATAGTCAGGGAGAATTCATTCCAAATTCCGAAGGCGCAGGAACCAACGCTGGTGGTGGATGGAATGGATTCACAACACTCGCTGAGTTTTATGATAAGTTTGAGGGACCGTCCGAAACAAACGTGATCAATTCTGGTCAGGAAGAACGACGTGGCTATACGCACACACTTGAATCGACGAATGCCGATAACGAAGGTTTCGGATTCGGCTTCCAATTAGGCCAGATGTACGGCTGGAGAGATGGGGCTGCTGTGGCGCTTGAGGCACGAGGTGGAAAGTCATTGATCTTTACTAAGGAATTGCCTGGTCTTGTAGGTAACAATGATGTTACCGGTATCAGACTCTTGAAGTATTCGCCAGCAAACGGTTCTGGCGTTCTTGGTACTGTTATAGCACGTTTTGCAGATGCTCATCTGATGCGTGCAGAAGCAATGTTACGACTAGGGGACGCAGGGCCGGCCCTCACCGAAGTTAACGAACTGCGGTCAATGCGCGATGAGACGTCGGAGTTGGGTGCATTGGACGAAGCTGCCCTCCTTGATGAACGCGGAAGAGAATTGTATCTCGAATTCGTGAGAAGGAACGATTTGATACGCTTCGGTGCGTTCAAGAACGCCTGGGAGTTTAAGGAAGCCGGTGATGGTCATACAGACTTGTTCCCGATTCCAGCCAGTGCAATATTATCAAATCCCGGTCTTACGCAGAACACTGGTTACTGATAGAATTTATTTTCAAATTGAAGAGGGAGCCTTGCGCTCCCTTTTTTTATTCTTTGTCTGCCCGGATGCTTCGTTAATAAAACTTAAGCATTATCATGTTGTCCACTTCTCATTTTATTCCAGACGTTTTCTTTAGTCCCTTCTGTATAAAAATCATATTTTTACCTGATACGACCGAGGCATTTTACACCGAATTGATGAATCTTTCGGCTGCTTAGTTCCGGGTCATTATCGAAAATAATTTTTTACCAAACCAGAGCTGAAGGAAGCGCCACCTTGTCGATGAAAAGAAGTAGAGCAGTAGCTGTTTTATTGTTGTTTTTACTTTCCGGTTGTCTAAAGGAAGACCAGGTGTCTCAATATAGTGCGAATAGCCTTCCGCCACTCTTCACGAAGCTGTCATCCGAAGAGACGGGTGTTGACTTTATCAATGAGGTTGAAGACCAAAAGCGTTTTAACATCTTCAAGTACCGCAACTTCTACAATGGTGGAGGCGTTGCCATCGGCGATATTAATAACGACGGCTTGCCCGATATTTTTTTCACGGCAAACATGAAGAAGGATCGCCTGTTCCTCAATAAAGGCAATTTCAAATTCGAAGATATCACCGACTCGGCTGGCGTTGCGGGCACCAAACCATGGAATACTGGTGTGATGATGGTCGATGTGAACAATGATGGATTTCTTGACATATATGTTAGCAACGCTGGCAACATGGAAGGAAACAACCATGACAACGACCTCTATATCAACAACGGCGACCTCACATTCACCGAACGCGCAGCAGAATATAACCTCGCCAAAAGCGGCTTCTCAACGCACGCGTCTTTTTTTGATTACGACAAAGATGGTGACCTCGATGCTTATCTGCTTAATAACAGTAATATTCCCGTCAGCAGTCTGGGTTATGCAAATGACCGTGAGAAACGCGCAACTGATTGGGAAAATGTTCCGAAGATCTTCAGAGGCGTGGGGGATGTACTGCTTCGCAATGACAACGGCAAATACGTCGACGTAAGCGAAGAGGCTGGCATCTACGGAAGTCTTATTGGCTTTGGTCTCGGTGTCATGGTTTCGGATATCAACGACGATACTTACCCTGACATTTACATCTCAAACGATTTTTACGAACGTGACTATCTCTACATCAACCAAAAAGATGGAACATTTAGCGAAGAAATTAAAGACTGGACCTCGCACTTGTGCCTGTCAGCAATGGGCGTGGACATCGCTGACATTAACAACGATGGATTAAAGGATATTTTCATCACTGATATGATGCCTGATGGCGATCAGCGCACCAAAAGCGTCATGGAGTTCGAAAACTACGATGTGTTTAAGCTGAAGCAAAGTCGCGACTTTCATCAGCAGTATATTCAGAACACCTTGCAGCTCAACAACGGGAATAACTCCTTTTCCGAGATCGCTTACTACAGCGGTGTCGCAAAAACCGACTGGAGTTGGGCTGGTCTTATCTTCGACATGGATAATGATGGCTATAAGGATATTTACGTTACGAACGGAATCATCCATGACCTGACCGATATCGACTTCGTTGATTTTCTCGCCAATGAGTTTATTCAAAATCTGGTACTGACAGGCGAGAAGAAAGATGTCAGCTCCATCATTGAGAAAATGCCTGTCACTCCACTGCCGAATTATGCCTTTCGAAACAATGGTGACCTTAAATTCAAAAATGTCGCCGATGAATGGGGTCTGGGCATTCCAAGTTTCTCCAACGGATGTGCGTATGGCGATCTAGATAATGACGGTGACCTCGATCTTGTTGTGAATAATGTCAACATGGAGTCGATGGTGTTTAGGAACGAAAGCAGACAGTTACTGCCGGGCAATAATTATCTCCAGTTGCAGTTCAAGGGAACAGGTAAGAATACTTTTGCCATTGGCACCGAAGTAACATTGTATCTCGGCGAGGAGATTATTATTCAGGAGCTCATGCCATCAAGGGGATTCCAATCTTCTGTCGACTACATCATGACAATCGGCATAGGGGAAAAGGTGAATGTTGACTCGATGGTCGTGCGATGGCCGGATAGCAAAGTCTCAATACTGACTGACGTGAAAGTGAACCAACGCTTGATGCTTGCTCAAAGTGAAGGAAAAGATTTTAAATCTCATTCGCTGAAGGGTAAATCGAAGACTTTGTTTGCCGAAGTAAGCGGAAACAATTTCCAGGAGCACATCGAGGACGCTTTTAATGACTTTGACCAGGAGCGGTTGTTATCGAAGCAACTTTCACGCGAAGGTCCAGCATTGGCCATCGGTGACATCAACGATGACGGTAATGAAGATATTTTTATTGGCGGGGCAAAAGGGCAACCCGGAAATATTTATCTGCACAGCGGCGATGGTAAACTCGATCCGGTTAACAGTGAATGCTTCAAGCTTGATGCAGGATATGAAGACACGGCAGCATCTTTCTTTGATGCGGATGGTGATGAGGACCTCGACCTTGTTGTAGGCTCAGGGGGTAACATTGCAAATGAGAAAGGGACTTACGTTGCGCGCCTTTACCTGAATGAAGGCAATGGAAGGTTTGTGAAATCCCAACACCCGCTGCCATCAGGTCGCGCGAATATTTCCGTAACTGCGCCATTCGACTACGATGGTGATGGTGACATTGATTTGTTTGTCGGTGCTCGCAGCGTACCTGGCGTCTATGGTGTGAATCCACAACATTTACTGCTGGCAAACGATGGCAAAGGAATGTTCACCGATGCAACTGAACGATCGGCCTATGATCTCAAAGATGCAGGTATGATCACAGATGCAAAATGGCTCGATATCGACGGAGACAAAAAAGCTGACCTTGTTACTGTTTCCGACTGGGGTGCGCCATTGATCTTAAAAAACACGGGAAGACGATTAGATAAACTTGTATCCGATCTTGACTCGCTGCATGGATGGTGGCTCGCGCTTGAGTCGGATGATTTCGATAAAGACGGCGATGATGATTTGATCCTCGGTAACCGCGGAACGAATATGCCATACGTTGGCACCTCTGAAAGCCCGATGAAACTATGGATCAATGATTTTGATGAGAACGGAACAATTGAACAGATAACTACTACGCATTACAACAACGGAGATTACCCGATACATATGCGTAAAGAAGTGACCGCGCAGCTGCCCCATCTCAAAAAACAAAACTTAAAGGCATCCGATTATGCTAAAAGAACCATTCAGGAATTATTCGCGGACAAGCGCGCGGATAATTCAGTGGTTAAGCAGGTCAACATTTCAGAGTCAATTATTGCTGTCAATGAAGGCAATGGAAAATTTTCCATCCAGTCTTTACCGCAAAAAGTACAATGGTCATGTGTCTATGGGATTCTGTGCACTGACGTAAATGGGGATGGTATTACAGATGTAGTGACGGGTGGAAATGAATTTGAGTCTCGTCCTCAGTTTTCGAGGCAGGATGCCAATTACGGGCAAGTGCTGATCGGTGACGGAAAACTTGGGTTTAAATTTCAGCCGTACAACGAAAGTGGATTTTACCTTCGCGAACAAGTGAAGGCCCTTAAGGCGTTTTCAGATAAGAATGGACAACGATTTATGATCGTAGCCATCAACAGTGGCTTACCAAAGGTTTACAGGTTTACAGACAATACGATAGTTCCATGATGAATGACTGCAGAAGTAAGATTATCGCTATTGTTATTTTGCTCGGTTCACTAACAGCGTGCAAGGATGAAGCACAGCTATTTAAAAAACTGGACATTGATGAAGCCGGTATAGATTTTCAAAACAAGCTCACGCCAACGGAGGATTTTAACATCATCGACTACCTGTATTTTTACAACGGTGGCGGTGTAGCAATTGGCGATGTAAACAACGACAACCTTCCTGATTTATTTTTTTCCGGTAACCAGGTTAAGAATAAGCTATATCTCAACAAGGGGAACATGGAGTTTGAGAATATCACAGAGAAGGCAGGTGTTGCCGGCAACAGTAGCTGGAACACCGGAAGTGTAATGGCTGATGTGAATGGCGACGGGTTGCTGGATATTTATGTCTGTGCAGTTGTAGGGTTAAAAAATCTTCGCGGTCACAATGAGTTGTACATCAACAATGGCGACAACACATTCACCGAACGTGCAGCGGACTATGGTCTGGATTTCGATTCGTACAGCTCGAACGCTGCCTTTCTTGACTACGACAAGGACGGTGACCTGGATATGTATTTGCTCAATCATGCAGTCCATACACAAGGTTCATTCGGTCATGCGAATCTTAGGAATGTGAGAACCTATGAAACCGGCGATAAGCTCTTACGCAACGATGGCGAAAGGTTTACAGACGTAAGCGAACAAGCAAACATCTTTGGTGGCATAACGGGATACGGTCTTGGGCTTGCCATTTCTGATTTTAATGTCGACGGCTACCCGGATATATATGTTGGTAATGATTTTCATGAAGATGATTACTATTATGTCAACAACGGTAATGGAACCTTTACGGAAAAAGGACGAGAAGCCTTTACGTTCACCAGTAAGTTCTCGATGGGAAATGATGTCGCCGATATCAATCATGACGGTTACCCCGATATTCTCAGTCTCGATATGCTGCCCGAGCAGGAAGAAGTAATCAAACGTTCGGAGGGTGACGAGAACATCAACACATTTAAACTTCGCACTGGTGAATATGGATATTACTATCAGTTCGAGCGTAATGTATTGCAGGTTAATCAGGGTAATGGCCAGTTTGTTGAAACCGGTTTGATGAGCAACGTTGCGGCAACGGACTGGAGTTGGAGCGCACTTTTTTCAGATTTTGATCAGGATGGTCATCAGGATTTGTTTGTTTCAAACGGGATTCCGCGAAGACCAAACGACCTTGATTACATCAAATATGTGTCGAGCGAGCAGATTGCCAATACAATACAGACGACAAAGCTTGTTGACCAAAAAGCACTCTCGATGATGCCATCCGGAGACGTGCAGAATTATGTATTCAAGGGATCTGGCAACTATCGTTTTGATAACAAATCATTGGAATGGCTGCCAGCTGAAAAGAACTGTTCGTCGGCAACAGCGCTCGGCGACCTGGATAACGATGGCGATCTGGATATTGTTATTAATAATGTTGACGATAAGCCTGCGATTTACGTCAATCAAATTGATCAGGCGCGCAATTATTTGAAAATAAGGTTGAAGGGTAAAGAGACGAATACGTTTGGTGTTGGAGCGCGTGTGTATTCTTTTCATGATGGACTAATGCAAGTGAAAGAATTGTACACGGTGCGAGGTTTTCAATCGTCAGGAGATCCGCTTATACATTTTGGTTATGGATCACACACATCCATTGATTCACTTTTTATTGTTTGGCCCGATGGAAAAGTGAAAAAGCTGAATAATGTGAAACTTAACCAAACGCTTACGCTTTCACAGGAGGATGGTGTTGACGCAAAACTCCGATTGAAAAAGAATGATAGTAACGCAATGTTATTCGAGTCTGTGAAATCCGAGACGTTGGGGTTGGATTTCGCGCATGAAGAAGACCCATACACCGACTTCAACCGGTTGAAGCTCCTTCCGTATCAGCAATCAGACCGGGGACCGGCTACCGCCACGGGCGACATAAATAATGATGGAATGACCGATGTTTTCTTTGGCGGTTCAAAATTTATTCCGAGTCAATTATTCATCCAGAAGGAAAATGGATTCGCTCAATTAAATATTTTGGAAATACGAAAGGACTCAATAAAGGAAGATGTTGAGGCGATCATCGCTGACCTTAATAATGATAAAAGCAATGACCTATTAATTGCAAGCGGTGGGGCAGACTTCTATGGAAAGGCGAAGCAACTTCTTGATACCTACTACATCGCAACAGATTCCGGCTACGAGGCTGCGAATGTGGAGGGGTATTATGAAAACGCTTCCTGCATTAAAGCCAGCGATTTCGACAACGATGGCGATACCGATCTGTTCATCGGCAATCAAACTGTGTCGAATGATTTCGGAAAAACGCCCCGCTCGTGCCTGCTCGTAAATAAGAACGGTAAGTTAATCCCCGTGCAGCAAGACCTGTTTGATAAGCTGGGAATGGTAACAGATGCGACCTGCACGGATTATAATAACGATGGCCAGGTTGATCTGGTGGTAGTGGGAGAGTGGATGGCTCCAATATTTCTTAAAAATGAAAAGGGAATTTTTTCGTCGGAGAAATTAACCTCAGTGCCACTCAATGGCTTGTGGCAATCAGTTTCACCGTTTGATATCAATGGCGACGGAAACATGGATTTTATTCTCGGCAATTGGGGACTTAACGCAAAGTTCAAGGCTTCAGCAACGAATCCGCTGAAGATGTACTACAGCGATTTCGATGAAAATGGAACGACTGAGACGGTGACGGCAATCAGTAAAGACGACGAATATTATCCGCTTGATGGCTTTGATCTGATGTCGAGTCAGATCGTGAGCCTGAAAAAGAAGTTTACGAGCTATGATGCATTTGCCGGTAAAACCATCGAGGAGATATTTTCGAATGAGCAATTAAAAAAATCAATTGTGTACGAGGTACACCAACTTGGCTCTGGTTATTTGAAAAACGAAAACGGAAAATTCACATTTGTCGAGTTTCCTGCTGATCTGCAACTGGCGCCGATCATGGCGCAACTGAAATTTGACTTTGACGCCGATGGGCACGATGAGGTATTACTGGGCGGTAACTATTTTGGTGTGCAGCCATTCCACGGACGCTATGGCTCATTTGCGGGGGCCGTTGTAAAAGAGAACGGGCAGATAATCAACGGTCGCGACACAGGTCTCAACTTTTTCAATCAGTCCGTGCGACATTTTAATGTAATTAAATTTCAGAGCGATCATTACTTACTGGTGACAGTTAATAATGGACCGTTGCAGGTATATAAACTATCAGCCCTATGAAGAAAATATCATGGTTCCTGATTGGTGTAGCAGTAATTGCACTGGTTTATTATTTCTTTCTCGTTCCGTATGAGTATAGGGTTCGATTTAAAGCGGCAACAAATCCAGGTGATGTGATTCAAACCGTCAGGCTGTGGGAAAGGTCACTCGATAGTTCGATGATTACTAACGTAGACACTACCGCATCTTTGGTTCAATCCATCTCATGGGAAAAACGAAACTACCGGTTCACATGGATGTTTGAAATGATCAATGACTCTGTAACATCGGTTGTGATTGAGATGTCTGAGCCAGGCGAGCGTTTTATGAACAAGCTTCTGGTTCCGCTCAGTGAACGGCAAATTGAGATTGACGCAAATGAAATCGGGCGTCAGTTTTATGATGTTCTTAAAACCCATTTGCAAATAACGCGCGTGACGGTTATCGGAGAAACCCGGTTGGATCCTAACTTCTGTGTTTGTCGTTCGGCAACGACGAAGCAAACCGGAAAAGCATTTGGTATGATGAAAGATTATTCACCCCTAAGTTCATTTGTCGATGATTTTGAATTGAAGCCGGATGGCCTTCCCATCGTCCGTGTAACTGAATGGGACCATGATAAAAATCATCTGGCCTTTGACTTCTGTTTCCCGATTCTAAAAATGGATTCTCTTCCTGATTCAGAATTCGTTAGGTATAAGGCCTTTCCGGGACAGACTGTTCTGCACGCTGAGTATCGCGGCAACTACATCACTTCGGATCGCGCGTGGTATGACTTATTTCGTTACGCTGAGAATAACGGTTACGAGGTTGTCGGATTTCCGATCGAATACTTTCATGATAATCCGAACACAGGTGTAAACGAAGAAGAATGGCTCGCCGATATTTATCTTCCCGTGAAGAAGCGCCTCTGACCTTATAAACAGCAAATAAATGATAATGAAAATAATAAGGATATTTTGTCTTGTGTTGATAAGCATTGCATGCAGTGCGCAGAACGATTCATGGACAATCACGGCCTCCGATATCAATCCCAATAACTATTATGGCATCACTGTGGCCAATGGGATGATAGGACTCGTGTCGTCGGCCGAACCAATGAAAGTTAAAGATGTTGTTTTGAACGGTGTCTACGACTACTACCAGCGCGGACGTGTTTCTAATATCCTGAAAACGTTTAATCACATCAACATGAACCTCGATGTGGATGGACGAAGGATTGGTCAGCGTGATATCTCGAACTATACGCAGGTTTTGGATATGAAGAAAGCATCGCTCACGACTACGTTTGACATCGGAGAGAAAGTTACAGTCACGCACTCGCTCATGGCCTTGCGGCACCTTCCGTTTACGTCAATGGCAATGATCGAAATAAAAGCCAGGAAAGATGTCCGCATTACGCCGATGAGTGTCATTGAGGCGCCGAATCATCTTGCCGATGTACGGAATCTTTACAGCGAGATTGACCGTCCGCACGTAACCATTCCGTTGCTGACCTCTTACGGCAAGAGTCCGTCGGGTAAGCATACCGTTGCAGCATCCAACAGTATTATTTTCACCGAGAAGCATGGAGAAGAGCCCGATCTTATTCACGAAGACTGGGATTATAACATGCACCTGGTGAAGTTTAACAAATCACTGAAGGCAGGGGAGACGTACCGGTTTTCCATCGTGGCATCTGCCACCTCTACCGAACACTTCGATGATCCGCTGAACGAGGCTGAGCGCCTCACAATCTTTGCAAAGCTTGAAGGCACGGAGCGTTTACTGCAACGTCATCATGCGGAATGGGAAGAACTCTGGAAAAGCGATATCGTTATCGAGGGAGATCCAGAAAGCCAGCGTGCAGTGCGTTCGGCACTTTATCACCTGTACTCCTTCGCGCGCGCAGGTACAGCGTATAGTTTGTCGCCGATGGGATTGTCTGGACTGGGATATAATGGCCATGTGTTCTGGGACACGGAGTTATGGATGTATCCGCCGTTATTGGTGTTGCAACCGGAAATCGCTAAATCTTTACTGGAGTATCGCTTCGAACGACTCGAAGCTGCCAAACAAAATGCGTTTTCACACGGATACGAAGGCGCAATGTTTCCCTGGGAGTCATCGGATGAAGGCACGGAAGATACGCCTGTATGGGCGCTAACCGGCCCTTTCCAGCATCATATCACGGGATGCGTGGGGTGGGCGTTCTGGAAGTACTACCAGGTAACGAAAGACAAAGAATGGTTGCGGACACGTGGGTATCCGGTTCTTAAAGAAGTGGCGGATTTCTGGACGAGCAGAGTAGAGCGTAAGGGGCCAGGTCGTTATGAGATCAACAATGTGATCGGCGCGAATGAGTGGCAGGAGAATATCGACAACAATGCATTTACCAACGGGATGGCTATCACTGCTCTCCGCTATGCCACGCAGGCCGCAGAAGAGCTCGGTATCACGGCCAACCCCGACTGGAATCATGTTGCTGATAACATTCCCATCCTGAAATTTTCTGATGGCACTACCAAAGAGAATGCAACCTATGATGGCGTGGACATCAAGCAGGCGGATGTCAACTTGTTGGCGTTTCCCCTCGAGATTATAAGTGACAGGGCGCAGATTGAGAAAGATTTGAAATACTATGAGCCGCGCATGTCAAAGGAAGGCCCTGCCATGGGAAACTCTGTGCTATCAACGCTTTATTCGCGCCTGGGAAATCAGGAGAAAGCATTCGGGCTTTTTGTGAAAAGCTACAAGCCCAATGAGGTTCCTCCGTTCAATGTGCTTGCCGAAACAGCTGGAGGGACGAACCCCTACTTCGCGACAGGTGCCGGAGGTATGTTGCAGGCAGTGGTCTTCGGATTCGGGGGGCTACAGATCTCGGATCAGGGAATAACCCAACGAAAGACAGTCTTGCCATCGAAGTGGCGCTCATTGAAGATCACGGGTGCCGGTATTTCTGATGTACAGTACGAGGTGAAATAGGACCTTGTGTCTTTCTGTTTACGAGGTGATTTTGTTATTTTTGATTTTATCTTACCCACTGCTATGAAGAATTTTTTCGCCCTCGTGGCGTGTAGCGTTATGTTTTTCTTTTCGTGTTCGGTCGAACAAGATGGCGCATGGAAGGAGAAAGCGGCGAACCCGGCAAATCTTCATCGTTCCGTCAAGCAGGTTACCGATGTCATCGTTCACGATATTTTCTCGCCACCGGTGGCTGCGCGCATTTATGCGTATATGAGCGTTGCGGCTTATGAAGCAGCGATCCATGCCGATGATCGATACCAATCACTCGCAGGTCAGGTAAATGGACTTGATGCTGTCCCGCAGCCGAATCCAGGAGAGGAATATTCATTTGAGCTTGCGGCGGTACAGGCAGCCCTGACGGTTGGACGTAACCTTGTTTTCTCTGAAGACAAAATGAATGTCTTTTACGAGCAGCTCATAAAGGATTATAAAGATGCCGGAATGCCCGAAGATATTTTTGAACGTTCTATTGCGTATGGCAATGAGGTTGCAAATCATATTATGGGCTGGTCTTCGAAAGATAACTACAAGCAAAGCAGATCTTTTCCAAAATACAGCATTAGTAAAGATCCCGCCACGTGGAAACCTACGCCGCCGGCTTACATGGATGCTATTGAGCCGCACTGGAATAAGATCAGAACCTTCGCGATTGATTCTGCCGGACAGTTTAAACCGGCCGCGCCAACTACCTTTTCAATTGACAAAAAAAGTAAGTTTTACAAAGAGGCAATCGAAGTTTATGAAATGGGAAAGAATCTTACCGAAGAACAACGGGCAATCGCTTCTTTCTGGGACTGCAATCCATTTGTGATGAATGTGCGCGGACATGTTATGTTCGCCAGTAAAAAGATTTCTCCCGGAGGCCATTGGATGAACATCGCTCACGTCGCTTCTAGCAAGGCAAAGAAGAACTTTGTTGAATCAGCCGAAGCTTATGCACTACTCTCTTTGTCGCTTGTCGATGGGTTTATCAGTTGCTGGGATGAAAAGTATCGCACATTAGTAATCAGACCTGAAACTTATATTAATCAATACATCGACGAGGAATGGTTACCCCTTCTGCAAACGCCACCGTTTCCCGAATATACCAGTGGACACAGTGTGATCTCATCGGCATCCGCAGTA